>JRYK01001657.1_pt1 | contig 72912 bp, 62 predicted proteins | sample 235381 | NCBI WGS metagenome assembly JRYK01 (sample SAMN03074220, study PRJNA261476) | activated sludge metagenome | biome: Wastewater Treatment Plant; feature: Wastewater; material: Activated sludge; isolation source: activated biomass of a wastewaster treatment plant treating hydrocarbon... ... | reverse complement strand
TTTTAAAATATGTTCTAAAATGCTTCCGATATAACCTGATTCAACAGCATCCGGTTTAATCATCATAAAGGTCCTGTTTCCTGACATGCGATTTAAAATTTGCGGGGCAAAGTTAGAGTCGGACACTAGATATACATTCACAAAGTTTATTGTTTGAATTCTCATTAACAAAAAATAAGGAAAAATAACGCCATTTTAGGGCAATTTTGCAGTCCTAATGGAAGGCCTTCAGGAACTAAAAGCCCATATTCAGATCCCTAAGAATTGTGTGATCCTCTCACACCGCAATCCGGATGGGGATGCCTTAGGTTCCTGTCTGGCGCTTAGCTTGTATCTTCAAGCCAATAACCATAGGGTGCGTGTTTTATTTCCGAGTGAATATCCAGTGAATTTTGAATGGATGCCCTTGACGAAGGAAATCATCATCGCTGACTTACAACCCAAAATAGCGGAGCAGGAAATTGGAGGGGCGGATTTAATTTTTTGTCTTGACTTCAATTCGCTCGAACGCATTGACAAAATGGGCGTCTGGGTAGCCAATCGCAGAGTACCTGTCATCATGATCGACCATCATATGGATCCTGAGCCATTTGCAAATCTTCAGTTTNNCAAGTTCGACTTCGGAAATCGTATATGAAATCCTGTTGCAATTGGACTCTTCCAAACTTTCGGATTCGGATATAATGGATTGTTTGTACACAGGAATTATGACCGATACGGGATCATTTCATCATGCTACCAGTTCAAACGTGTTTGCCATTCTTTCAGCTTTTAAGAAGAATGGATTGAATGATACTCGAATTCAGGAACTGGTTAATAATAGTCAACCTGATAAATATTTGAAATTACTTGGTCACTGTTTGCACAATCGTATGGAATTATTTCCTGAATTGGGATATGGTTTGATCTGGTTAAGTAAGGAAGATTATCGGAACTTTGACATAAAACGAGGCGATACAGAGGGGATTATCAATTATTTAATGATGCTTAAATCTGTCCGTGTCGGTGCATTGATCATGAATCAACCCAGTATAGTAAAATTGTCATTAAGATCAAAAGGGGAATATTCTGTTCAACAATTGTGTAAACAATATTTTAATGGTGGAGGTCACAGGAATGCGTCAGGTGGTTATTCTAAACTTACCCTTGAAGAAACCTTACAAAAACTTAAAGATGCTTTAAGAGAGCATCCGGTCTTATAAAATTATTTATCATTTGAAATATTCTAACTAATGAAAAAGTATTTATTAAACATTTCAATTTTAGTTTTTGCAACTGTTTTGATTACCGCTTGCAATAAAACGGGCGGAATTCAAAAAACCTTAAATGGATTTGATTTTAGTTTCATCCAAAACGAATCGGGAGATCCGGTTAAGGAAGGAGATTATGTGTATTTTCGTTACTATGTTAAGGGAAATGATTCTTTGTTGTTTTCATCAACAATGCAATCGGATATGATCCGGTACAAGTTGCCAAAAGTAGAAAAGCAAGACCCAAAGAATGCACAACCTATGCTGGAAGCCTTATATCTCATGTCAAAAGGAGATAGTGGCGTAGTCTATCAGGTGGTTACTGAAGAAATGAAAAAGAACCTTGGTGTGCCAAATGTGGATAAGCTTTCATTTTATATTTCACTACTTGATGTAAAGGATGATGCTGGCTTTAAAGCTGATATGGAAGCTGAGCAAAAAGCAATGGAAGAAAAACGTCAGGCATTGTCTGGTGAAGCGCAAGCGGTTGCTGAAAAAACAAAAACCATACTTGCTGATTATAAAGCCGGAAAATTGCAATCGAGTTTAATTCAAACTGCCAGTGGACTGAAGTATTTGGTTCACGAGGCAGGCAATGGACCGAAAACTAAAGTGGGTTCAGATGTTTCAGTGCATTATTACGGCATGTTAATGGATGGAACCCGTTTTGACGATTCATGGTCAAGAGGTGAAGCGTTTAAGTTTCTACTCGGACAAGGACGTGTTATACCAGGATGGGATGAAGGGGTGGCTAACCTTAATCAGGGCGCAAAGGCAACTTTGTTCGTGCCAGCTGCATTGGGTTATGGAGCAGAAGGAGCTCCACCTGCAATTCCAGGTAATGCTGAGTTGATGTTTTACATCGAAGTTCAATAAGTTCTTTCAAGTAGTTCAATTCATAGTAATTTCATTTGTTCATTTTAAATCCTGTTGCCATGACCATTGAGCAATTAAAAGATTTGAAGAAAAGGCTCGGTGAGCTAAGGGGGTTTCTTTGACGTCGATAAGAAGTATCGCGATATAGAAGATAAAGAACAGCAAGCCATGGATCCTGATTTCTGGAGTAAGCCGGAAAGGGCTGAAGAAATCATGCGAGAAATCAAGAGTGCAAAAAAGTGGTTATCGTCATTTGAAAACGCCTCGTCTGCAGTAGCTGATCTGGAAGTATTGCAAGAATTTTTTGATGCTGGAGAAGCTTCTGAGTCTGAAGTTGAATCCAAGTATCAGGAATGCACTCAACTGATTGATGATATGGAATTCAGGTCGACATTAAACAAACCAGAAGATGAATTGAGTTGTGTCGTAGAAATTAATGCAGGAGCTGGTGGAACGGAATCCTGTGATTGGTCTTCCATGTTATTTCGCATGTACCAAATGTGGGCAGAACGCAATGATTACAAAGTCAGTGTACTTAATTACCAGGCAGGAGATGTTGCAGGTATTAAGACAGTTGAATTGGAAATCGACGGGGAATATGCATATGGTTTGCTGAAAGGCGAGAATGGAGTTCATCGCTTGGTTCGTGTGAGTCCATTCAATGCACAAGGGAAAAGGATGACTTCTTTTTCATCGGTATTTGTTCACCCACTGGTAGATGATCGCGTTGAAGTCCAGGTAAATCCTTCAGATTTGGATTGGGATACCTTTCGGTCGAGTGGAGCGGGTGGACAGCACGTTAATAAAACGGAATCTGCTGTTAGGGTCAGACACTTGCCCAGTGGAATTGTCGTTGAATGCCAGCAGGAAAGATCACAGCATCAAAACAGAGAAAAGGCACTTCAGTTATTAAAATCCAAATTATATGAAAAAGAACTGGAGCGTCAAATGATGGAGAAAAACAAAGTTGAAGCCACTAAAATGAAAAATGAGTGGGGGTCACAGATCAGATCCTATGTACTCGATGACCGACGTGTTAAAGATCATCGAACCGGTTACCAAACTTCACAAACGGAATTGGTGTTGGATGGGTACCTTGATGAATTCCTGAAAGCCTATTTGATGAACAAGGAAAATGATAGTTTGGTGGATATTGATTGAGAGAAAAATCTGTGAGTTTTTTTACTAAATACTTGACTTGAATTAAGTTATTCTGAAAGGGTTTGTTTTACCCAATCATAATATGGTTTGTTGATTTGGATTTGCCAGCTGGCAATACAGGGTAGCTCATAAGGATGAATTTTTCGTATTTCTTTAATTGCCTTTTTGAGTTTTGATTTTAAGGTTTTTACGACGAGAACCACCTCTTCGGTGTTTTCAAGGATATTATTCCAATAGAACTGGGATGTTACGGGATGGCATTGACAACAAGCCGCAAGTTTTTGTTGTATAAGGTTTTGGGCGGCATGTGTAGCAGCATCCTTATCTGGAAAAGGGCAATAGATCATGGTAATTTTACGTGTCATTTCAGAGAATCTAAAATTTTGTAAAAAGTTTTAGTTGTTTAGAGTATTGGTTTCTTTGAAATATTTGTATGTTTCAATTTGAGATTGAAATTTCTTTTTTTCGTCAGTAGTAATGTATTGGTTTAATCTTTCGTAATGCAAACTCCTGGCTTTGACGTTATCTCTCCATTGATATTCAATATTGTCCAGGATGATTTTCTTTAATTCTGGACCATAGATCGGAAAAGCAGTTTCAATCCGAAAGTGAAGGTTTCTTGCCATCCAATCGGCGGATGATAAAAATATTTTTTCTTCGCCACCATGATAAAAATAATACACTCTTGAATGTTCCAGATAACGATCGATAATTGAAATCCCCTCAATATTTTCACTTAAATTTTTCTTACCTATGTGCATGCAGCAAATACCGCGGATAATTAATTTTATTTTGACTCCCGTATTCGAAGCATCATATAGCATATCAATAATTTCTGCATCCTGCAGGTTGTTCAATTTTAAAATGATGGATGCGGGCTTGCCTTCACGGGCTTGTGCCTTTTCAAAATCAATTAAATTATGAATTTCATCGTTCAAGTTAAATTGCCCAACCAATAAATGCTTGAATCCAGCATTGGGCAGTCGTATGCTTTCCAGAAAATTAAAAAACCTCAAAATTTCCTGAGTAATTTGCTCGTCTTTTGTAAAGAATCCATAGTCGACATAAATTCTTGCTGTTTGTTCGTGAAAATTTCCTGTTGATAGGTAAGCATAATGTTCTGTCGAGTCACCATGTTTTCTGGTAATTAATGCAGTTTTAGAGTGGACCTTTAGTCCAGGAAAACTATATCTGACTTTGACACCAATTTTTTCCAGTTCTTCTCCCCATGCCAGGTTATTGGCTTCGTCGAATCTTGCTTTAACTTCAATGAAGACGAATACATGTTTGCCTTCTGATGCCGCCAGTTTAAGCGCATCCATGATGCGTGATTTTTTTGCAACCCTGTATTGAGTGATTCTTATGGATGTGACCTCTGGATCTTTTGCAGCTTGCTCAAAAAAACGAATGACAGGTTCATAACTGTGGTAGGGATAACACAACAGGTGTTCTTTTTTACCCATTTGCTCGAAAAGATTTGCTTCATTTTGAAAAGGGAAGTATTCTATAGGCCGTAAGGCTTTGTTTTTAAATTCTCTTTTGCCAAAGTCGGGGAAATTGATAAAATCAAAATTATTGTGATATCGACCTTCGGGAGTTAAATCGTCTTTATCGATTTCAAGTAATCGAAGTAAATAATTCAACATTTCTTTAGGCATTGCCTGATCATAAACCAATCGCGAAGCGGGACCAATATTTCGTTTGATCAAACTTCGTTTGATTTTATCCAGCAAGTCCCCACTGAATTCATCTTCAATGTATAGCTCAGCATCTCTGGCAATTTTGATGCTGAATGAATCCAAAATGTCGTATCCTGGAAACAACCACTTAAGCGAGAATCTAACAATCTCATCCAGTAATATGACATCATGTTTTCCCTTTTCACTAGGTAATTCAATGAAGCGAGGTAAATGGTCACTTGGAATTTTAACTACTGCATATTGTCGCAATTGTTGATGATCAATTTTGTCTTGTAAAATGGCAGCGAGGTATAATTCAGCGTTGTTCAGGAAGGGTTTTATTTTTTGCTCAATCAGTAAAACGGGCTGGACGAAGGGTAGTAAATTTTCTTTAAAATAAATTTCAAGAAATTGCTGTTGTGAACTCGAGACTTCAAGATGCGACTTTAAATAAATTTGATGGTGTTTTAGTTCCGGGATAATTTGCTGTTCAAAAATTTCATTGAATTCAATGAGGTGTTTATTGACAATTTTTAAAAGTTGCTTGATCAGTGTCTTGGGATTATAATCCAATTGACTTTTGGTAGTTTTACCAAGTTTTGCAAGGTTTTTATGATGGGCCACACGGACTCGAAAAAATTCACCAATATTCGACGAATAGATGGCTAAAAATTTTAAACGCTCCAGTAGTGGGACCTCCGGGTCTTTTGCTTCTTGTAGTACCCTGTAATTAAAGTTTAGCCAACTGACATCGCGGTCTACATAAGCTTGCTGGGCCCCGGTTTCTATGTTCTGCCCTTTATGGGTGGAAGTGGACATATTGGTCAAAAATAGGCTACTTTGGTAATTCTTTTCAGGCCTTGATCTTATATTTATATTAATTCTTTGGAATTTAAGCAGCATCTCGGAACTTGCAGACCGATTTCAAATGAAATGATGAAAAGTAAAAGGTCAAAAATCGTTGCGGCCAATTGGAAAATGAACATAATGCCTAGTCAGGCCCACCAACTGGTTCAGCTGTACCAACTTCAAATTGGGGAGAGCGATCCTGAATGCATCGTTTGTCCACCGTTTTCCCACATTCCTTTACTGACCTTGTACCCCATTTCTGGAATACAAATCGGTGCCCAAAATTGTTCTGCTGAGGCTTCAGGAGCTTTTACAGGCGAAATTTCTGCAAGTATGTTGAAAGACCTTAAATGTTCTGCAGTCATTTTAGGACACAGCGAATGCAGAATGCGAAATCCCAATGAATCTGGACAATTACCTGGTAAAATCCGTCAAGCAATGGAGCAAGGCTTAAAGGTCATTTATTGTTGTGGAGAACCCTTGGAAATCCGGGAGCAACATGATGAATTTGCCTATGTACGAAATCAATTAGAGCAGGATTTATCGGGTATGATTCCAGAACACATTAAACACTTAGTCATTGCATATGAGCCCATATGGGCTATTGGCACTGGCCGGATTGCCACAATTACTCAGGTAGAGGCTATGCATAACTTCATCAGAGAAACCCTAGTTGTACGTATGAATCTTTTTGACGATCTCATTTCAGTCCTTTATGGAGGTAGCGTAAATCCCGGTAATGTTGCCGAATTGGCTTCTTCTCCTTTCGTGGATGGGGTCTTGGTAGGTGGTAGTAGTTTAAAACCTGAAGAATTTCGAAAGATCTATGAGGCTTTCAAAAAAGCATAGAATCAAAGTATATGCTTTCTTGTGACCATTCTTCCAGAAATTTTTTCATCCTTTGACATCACATTTGCCGCTAAATCCAACCGGTAGGCTTCAAGATTGGAATGCTGCTCTTCGTCAAAAGCTCCTAAAATCCTACAAGCCAATAGACCAGCATTCTTTGCAGCATTCAAGGCTACAGTGGCCACAGGTATTCCATTTGGCATTTGAAGAATGGAAAGAATTGAATCCCAGCCATCAATTGAATTTTCTGAACGGATAGGCACACCTATTACAGGCAAAGTTGTTAGAGAAGCAACCATTCCAGGTAAATGTGCGGCACCACCGGCACCTGCTATGATCACTTTGATTCCTTTACGTCTTGCAGATTTGGCATAATCAAACATATGATCGGGTGTTCGATGAGCCGAAACTATACGGAGCTCATAGCTGATACCGAATTGGTCTAAAACATCAGCAGCTTCCTTCATGGTCCTCAAATCGCTGTCTGAGCCCATAATGATCCCAACGCTTGGATTTTCTTTCATGTGGTTATTTTAATTATCTGCCGTACCGAGCGAGCAATGTTGCGGCATGCTTCCACTGATTCTGCAGTAATGTTAATATGTCCCATTTTCCTGAATGGCCGCGTTTCAGATTTTCCGTATAAATATAAATGTATCCCGGGTAATTCGAAAAGTTTCCTCATTCCGAGGTATTTAACGGCTCCTGATGCACCTTCTTCACCCAATAAGTTCATCATTAAACTGGGTTTTAAATTCAATGTGTCTCCCAGTGGTAAATCAAGGATAGCTCTAAGGTGATTTTCAAATTGGTTGATGGAACCATTATTTAAAGTGAGGTGCCCACTGTTGTGCGGCCTGGGTGCGATCTCATTGACCCATAGACTTCCATCGATGTTATAAAACATTTCAACGGCTAATAAACCCACTATGCCTAAAGCATTTGCCAGGGATTTGGCTAAGTTTATTGCCTGTTGTTGAATTGCATCAGGGATTTCTGCAGGACAAAGAACATCTTCCACTAAATTGGCTTCTGGGTGAAAGTCCATAGATACCGGAGAGTAGACTTTACATTCACCAGAGACATTACGCACCGCTATGACACCAATCTCTTTTTGGATCGGCGCAAGGCTTTCAATAATGCACGGCCCATCCATTAATTCTTTTAATTGAAGCGTATTTCTCACCACAAGTACCCCTTTGCCATCGTATCCACCTGTCCTTAATTTTTGAACAAAAGGGATATGAATGACTCCTTTATCAACGGCATTCAAAACTTCTGCAGCATCCTTGAACAGTTTAAAAGGAGCGGTGGGAATGTTATGTTCCTGATAAAATACTTTCTGAAGACCTTTATCCTGGATGCGACGGAGAATGGATGTTTGTGGAAACACCAGAACACCTAATGACTCCAAGTGTTCCAACGCAAGTACATTGACATGTTCAATTTCGATGCTGACTACATTTTTATCCTTTCCAAAAGCTATGACCTGATCAAAATCATTGAAATCACCACAACAAAATGATGAGCAGACCACAGAAACGGGAGCATTGGGAGAGGGATCCATAAAATGGATGTCCAAATCCATTCGTGTAGCTTCTTGAGCCAACATTTTTCCCAATTGGCCACCACCCAGAATGCCTATTTTTGTGTTATGTGGTTGCATACTTTTCAATCGCATTGCGAAATTCGGAAAGCTTTGCAACAACTGCAGCTACTTTAAACATTCTTTACAAACATTATGAATAAATTAATTCTAAAAAACGCCAGGGTGGTCAATGAACGTACTGAAACCATGCTGGATATTCTTATAAATCATGGAAGGATTGAACGGTTGGGTGAGAATATATCTGACCCGGAAGCCCATGTGAAAGATCTCCAGGGCCTATACGTGCTTCCTGGAGGCATTGATGATCAAGTCCATTTTAGGGAACCTGGATTTCCCAATAAAGCTGATATACGTTCTGAATCCCGTGCTGCAGTGGCCGGAGGAATTACCAGTTTTATGGAAATGCCAAATACCAATCCTCAAACGTTAAACGCCAGCCTACTTGAAGCTAAATATGAACGTGCCAGCATGGTTTCAGCCGCAAACTATTCTTTCTATATGGGAGCCTCCAATCATAATGTAGAGGAAGTTTTGGCCATCGATTTCTCAAAGGTTTGTGGGATTAAAGTGTTCATGGGATCATCGACAGGCGATATGTTGGTGGACAACGAACAAGTGTTAAGATCATTGTTCAGAAATGCTCCTGTTCTCATTGCCACACATTGCGAAGATGAAGCTACCATAAGGGCCAATTTAAAGTTTTACACAGAGCAATACGGCGATCAACTAAACGTCGATTTTCATCCCATCATCAGGAACCGTGAGGCATGTTATAAATCATCCTCTATGGCTGTGGAACTTGCCAGGGAATACAACACCCGATTGCATATACTGCATATCAGTACACAGGATGAGTTAAAGTTATTTGATGGAGGCATACCGATTGAACAGAAACGAATTACAGCAGAAGCCTGTGTTCATCATATGTATTTTGATGACCGAGATTATCATAGGCTGGGGAATCAAATAAAATGCAATCCGGCAATCAAATCTCAAGTGGATAAAATCTCCATCGCTTCAGCCTTAACTTCTGGTGTTTTAGATGTAGTGGCTACAGATCATGCACCTCATCAATGGGAAGAGAAAAACCAATCCTATCTGAATGCGCCTTCTGGATTGCCTTTGATTCAGCACAGTTTGTTGATGATGTGGACTTTAGCTGAGAAATATTCATGGGATATTGGGTTTGTTGTGGAGAAAATGGCTCACCATCCTGCAATTTGTTTTCACATAATGGATCGGGGTTTTATCCGAGAAGGTTATTTTGCTGACCTGGTTGTATTTGATGACAAGGCGACCACGATGGTGCAACCAGCGGATTTATTTTACAAATGTGGCTGGTCTCCACTTTCAGGTTCAGTATTGAGAGGAAAGGTTGTTCAAACATATGTCAATGGACAGTTGGTTTTTGATCAGGGATTTGTGGTGGATAATGTCCGAGGGCAGAGACTGGAGTTTAAAAGGGATTTATACTAATCATTCTTTCGTTTAAAGACAGAAGTTGCCTAATCCATTTCAACATCAGAACAACCCGTAAATACGGTGCCTGGGTGGGCTAAAATTTATTTTTGCATTTATGTGGAGAAGATTGAAGGATGGAATAAGCTGGATTGGATGAAATGAAGATTTTCGGGGAAAGCTCCTTAATGATCAGGCCACTGGACTCATTTCAAAATTGCTGAGAATGGTATCAACCAAAAGTATGCAGGAGGCTAATTTATATCAATGACTTTATCCAGAACGATTCGATTTCTTTCATCCCTTTTAACGGTTGCTGCTTTGGTGAATGGATCATGTTCAAAAACTAACACATGTTCGTGTTCTGCAGCTTGATTTAAAATAATCTCTTTTTCCTGAAGCGTCACAAGTGGTCTGACATCATAACTCATGATGTACGGCATTGGAATGTGAAAAGAGCTTGGAAAAAGATCAGCGCAATAGATGAATTTTCTATTTTCAAAATCGATTTCGGGAAGCATCATAGCTTCGGTATGTCCATATACAAAGCGAATGTCTATACCCGGTAACCATTCATGTGTAGATTTATCATTTTCGATAAAATGCAACACCCCATGTTCCATTAAGGGAACAAAATTCTCTTTTAAGAAAGAAGCTTTTTCGCGTTCATTGGGATTAATTGCCCATTCCCAATGACGATAATTACTCCAATAATTGGCATTAGGGAAAGTTGGTACCAGTTCGCCGGAAGGCAGTGCCATAACAGCTCCTCCACAGTGATCAAAATGCAGATGAGTTAAAAGTACATCGGTAATGTCTTCGGGTGAAAATCCTTTTGTTTCAAGAGAGCCTAGTAAGGTTTCGTGACCATGTGGGTGAAAGAAAGAACGGAATTTTGAATCTTGTTTATTGCCCATTCCCGTGTCTACTAAAATGCATTGATCACTGGTCTCAATGAGCAGGCACCGAAGTGCCCAGCTACATAGATTGTTTTCATCAGGGGGTTGTTGTTTGGACCACATGGACTTTGGAACCACTCCAAACATTGCGCCACCATCTAGTTTAAAGTACCCGGTTTCAATTAAATGCAATGCTTTGATCATCGTGTTTGGACAAATAAAAACGTTAACATCAATTTAGTTTCAGATAGCACATTTTAAGGGCGGTCATAGCTGCTTCTTCTCCTTTGTTACCCAAGCTACCCCCAGAGCGGGCGATGGCTTGTTCAATTGAATTTACGGTAAGTACACCAAATACAAATGGTTTGGAATATTGGATAGCAAGATGTTGCAATGCGTGGCTTACAGCGTGTGCAATATAAACATCATGATCCGTTTCACCTTTAATGATACATCCAAGACAAATGACGGCATCTAGGTCGTGCTGGTCCATGACCCATTTGGCAGCCAGGGGTAACTCAAAAGATCCGGGAACTTGAAGTTCAAATAGATTTTGTTCATATACTCCTGCCTCCACGCAAAGTGCTTTAGCGGCTGTCCGCAAGTTATGGGTTACTTCTGAATTCCAATGAGCCCAAACGATGCCCAATCGCAAAAGAGCGATTGCTTCCCGTTCTTGAGTCGATAATTGTGTGAGGCTAGGAAGTTTTCCGGCCATGAGCAAATCCCTTATTCCAAGGGAAGTATAAACTTGTCAATCCCATTTCCATCGGGTGAATCAGGATATTTTTCTTGTATGGTTTTGTATGCAGCCAATGCGCCAGCTTTGTCACCTTGCTTTTCCAGTAAAACGCCTAATTTTTTGAGATATACGGCTGTTAAAAGTTCATTTTCATTGACTTTGCTTGCTTTTTTATAGAGATCAAGAGCCGTGGAAAAATCATTCAGTTCAGCATGTACATCACCGAGCATACCATATTTTAAAATTGGCATAATATTTCCAGAAGCATTGAAATCTTCGAAATAGGTTTTGGCTTCTTCAAATCGTTTTAAGTTTAAGCAGCAAATCCCAGCATAATACTTGGCTAAATTTCCTGCTGCCGTAGATCCATAGTTTTCAGCAATTTCCGAAAAACCGGCAAAACCTCCACCGGGATTGTTCAAAGCAAGCTCGAAAGAATCTTTTTCAAATAAAAATTCTGCCTGATACATCTGTTCTAAGGCTTCTTTGTTTTTGGGTTCCTGGTACATGTATTTGAAAAGCAACCAACCGCCCACGATCAGAACTAAGCCCCCTAAAATGCCTAAAATAACCATTCGGTGTTTTTCGAAAAAATCTTCTGCCTGGTGTTTTACATCACCGATGTTGATAAGCGTATCGTCTTTACTTGAAGCTGTTTTGACGTTTTTAGGTTGAACATGTGGTCGAAAGCCTCTGGCCATAATGGTTAATTATTTTTAATTAAAAAACTCCGCAAAAATAATACAGTCAGTTGAAATCAGGGCAGGAATAATTACACGGTCACCCTAATGTAATCAATCTACTATAAAGGGATAGTCCGGCTCAGTATAATTGTCTTCAAAAAGGTCGGCAGGATCGGGCAGGGGAGAAGCCTCAGCGAATTCAACGGCTGCATCCATTTCATCCTTCACTTGAATTTCAATGAGGTCTAAGTCTTTCTGAATGAGAAGCTTATCTTTTACCATTTCATTCGCAACAACGGTCAATGGGTCAATGGCTTTGTAGTACTCGACTTCATCCTTTGTCCGGTAAGTAGCTGGATCTGAGACTGAATGTCCTCGGTAACGGTAGGTTTTTATTTCCAGAAAGTAAGGTCCGTTTCCTGACCTTATATGCTCGCAAGCTCTCAAAACTGCATCGTAAACATGACTAGGATGCATTCCATCAACGGCTTCTGAAGGCATGTCAAATGATAGCCCTATTTTATATAAATCATCCACATTACTGGTTCGGTCTACGGATGTACCCATCGCATAGCCATTATTTTCAACAATATACAAAACAGGCAATTTCCAGGTCATTGCCATGTTGAAAGATTCATAAAGGGCTCCTTGGCGTGCAGCCCCATCTCCAAACATGGTAACGCAAAGATTAGAGGTGCCTTTGTATTTTTCTGCAAAAGCAATTCCGGTTCCTATGGGTATTTGCGCTCCTACGATGCCATTTCCACCAAAAAACCTGTGTTCCGCAGAGAAAAAATGCATGGATCCGCCTTTTCCTTTTACACAACCGCCCACTTTTCCAAATAATTCTGCCATACAACGGTTTGCACTGATCCCACGAGCCAATGCAAGGCCATGCTGACGGTAACCTGTGATGATTGCATCTTCGGGTTTTATTGCGGTCAATAACCCTGCGGCAACGGCTTCCTGGCCAATATATACATGGCAGAATCCCCTGATTTTCTGTTGGGAATACATCATCAGCGTTCTTTCTTCAAATCGTCGGATACGCAACATGATATTGTACCAATTTTCCCAAATGGCTTTTGGGTATTTTGTTTTGCTTTTTGTTTTCGGTGGGAGCTTATGAATGGCTAAAGACATTGCTTAAGAATTACGGCAAAGTTATATACTGTTGTTCATATTCCTGATAGGGAGCATTCCGGCGAAAAGAATTAGCTAGTCAGACAGCACAGCATTCTTAAACTAATTTACATTCCCGGCACAAATGTAAACTCCAAACATATTCAAGCCAAAACAACGCAGATTGGATTATGGAACATCCTACAGAGTTTCATCCAACCAACGGAAAAACTCTTTTTGCCATACTAAGCCATTTTGGATTTTTAAAACGTGGTGGCCTTCATCCGGGATATACAGCAGCCTTGATTTTAAATTTAGCAATCTGGCAGCAGTAAAGGCTTCAAATGCCTGTGTGTCAGGAATTCTATAGTCCTTACCTCCTTGAATAATGAGAATAGGTCTGTTCCATTTTTGGACCATTCGGTGTGGGGACTGGCGTGAATAGATCAATTCATTCTTTTTGTCCCAATAAGGACCCTTTAAGTCCCAATTGGCAAACCACAATTCTTCTGTACTTCCATACCATGAATCTAAATTAAAGGTTCCGCAATGAGAGATGAAGGTTTTAAATCGATTTTCATGCAAGCCAGCCAACATAAATACCGAATAACCACCAAAACTTGCCCCAACTGCAGCTCTTCGGCTTACATCTACATAAGATTTTTGAGAAATTTGATCGATGGCTGACAAGTAATCTTTCATACACTGTCCACCCCAGTCACCAGAAATTTGTTCGTTCCATTTGCTACCCCAACCAGGCATTCCCCGGCGATTGGGTGCGACAATTATGTATCCCTTTGCGGCCATCAATTGAAAATTCCATCTAAAGGAATAATATTGACTCAGATGACTTTGAGGTCCTCCCTGGCAATACAATAGGGTGGGATATTTTTTAGTGGAATCAAAATCTGGTGGAAATATTACCCACGTTAGCATATCTTTCCCGTCTGTGGTTTTGACCCAGTGTTTTTCAATACGACTTTTAGAAATAAATTGATAAGCATTATTGTTGACAGAAGTAATTTGTCTTTCTTCTCCTGTTTGGACATCGACCCCAAAAATCTCAGTGGCGTGGTTCATGTCCATCCTTGGGCAAATCAATTCTTTTCCATGAAAGCCTACAGGTCCTCCATAATCTGCATCTTTTTTGGTAATTTGCCGATATCTAATGGGCGGATTTTGGCTGAGATCCAAATCCCATTTTATTTCAAATAGCTGTACACTGCCACGGTAAGGTACCGAGCAATATATTGAACGGCCATCCGGACTCCAAATAAATTGATTTATGGTTTCATCCCATGCATTGGTCAAGACATATTTCTTTTTCGAACTTAATTCCATTACCACAAGATTCTTTTTGTCTGCTTCAAATCCATCATGGGACATGCTCAACCATGCAATAAATCGTCCGTCTGGTGAAAATCTTGGATCAGTATCATAGCCTAACATTCCACTTGACAAATTCTGGGTTTCATTGCTTTCCACGTGGTACAAAAAGAGATCAGAATTGGTGGATACGGCATAATCTTTACCTTTCTTTTTTACACTTACATAGGCTAACCATTTGCTATCAGGACTCCAACTTAAATCATCAAGACCCCCGGACGGCATAGTGGGCGCATGAAAGGGTTCACCCGGCATAATGTCTATTTCATGGGTAATACCTTCAGGAGAAAGTTTACCAATAAATATATGATGATATGATCCATCTTCCCAATCTTTCCAATGCCTAAACATCAGATCGTCGTATATCCTGGCAGTAGATTTATTTAGGTCTGGATAAAAATCCATACAAGTTTTATCGATCTTGACTTTTCTGGAAAAGGCGATTAAATTTCCATTTGGAGCAATCATAAGATTTGAATATTCCAAGTTTGGGATACCAAGATTTTTTTGAAGTAGATCATGAAATGCCTGTCCATCCTTTGAATACAATGGATTCCCGCCACCATCAAAACATACATTTCCAGCATACGATTGGGCATCGGATACCAGGTGCGGATTGCCCCCTTTTAAATCCATAAAATACAATTGCGTATTGGATTTGTTTTCTTCCTTCTGGTAAGTAGTGACCGTGTAATATAAATAGCGTCCATCAGGAGAAATGGCTTCCGCATTCACCCGACCAAGTGACCATAATATTTCTTCAGTAAGTTTGCTTTGTCCGTAAACTGCAACACCAAAAGTTAGAAAAACCAGTAAAATCGAAAAACGCATCGTGAATAAATTTTGCCAAAAATACAATAAAGGGCACTTCTAAATATTGCTCTTTGATGCCAAATTGAATTTAACAAAACAGAATTAGGCGCGACGAAGGAAGTCATGTGGAACAATAACTGACTGAGGAGCAACGACATACTGTGAAGTTAAATTCAATCAATAATAAGTTTTCGATTTGTTTTGGCGCAATAGTGCAATTTTTAGAATTGCCCTAAATTACCAATGGACCGGTTTAACATAGTCCCCAGTAAAACAAGGACAAATTATCTTACAATGATTGCCATCTTTGCAGCTAATCTGTCATGGTGATCATTGAAAAACTACGGTTAATTAATTTTAAGAACTTTGAAGATTTATCCTTTGAGCCAGGGCCAGGATTTCATTTTATAGCTGGACAGAATGGTGCTGGTAAGACCAATCTACTGGACAGTATCTTTTTTCTGGCAATGACCAAAAGTTTTATTCAGACATCCGATCGAGAACTGATCACAAACCACGCTGAATTTCTGAGAATTGAAGCGACTTGTACGCTGAAAGCTAAATTAGAGCAGGTCGAAATCAAATGCAAGCCTCCTCAAATCAGAGAATGGTGGGTCAACGGAAAAAAATACGACAGACTCTCAGAGCATATTGGGCATATTCCCATTGTTTTGGTGGCGCCAGATGATGTCTATTTATTAATGCATTCTGCTGATGCAAGGCGAAAATTTTTAAGCCAAATTTTAGTCCAGACTGATAAAGAATTTCTTTATCACAGTGTACAATACAACCACTATCTTAAGCAAAAGAATGCGGCCTTAAAGCTCATGTTGAAGAACGGGCGTTTGGATCCTATTTTGCTGGATGCATTTGACCAGGGGCTTGCAAATCATGGCCGGTACATGATCCTATCGCGCCAAAATTTGGTGGATTTATTGAACCCCATATTGTCCAATTATATCGATAAAATCAGCAATGGAAAACAAACCGGAATGCTGCATTATTGCCCCGATATTACTGGAGATTTAGAAGATGTACTTCTTGAAACCAGAGTTAAAGATTTTCATACAGGCAGAAGCAACCGGGGGCCCCATAAAGATAAGGTCGATGCCAGCATGGGAGCTTCATTGATTTATTCATCAGGATCGCAAGGACAGTTAAAAACTTTCGTTTCGGCTATGAAATTGGCACAATTCAGATATATGTCTAATCAAATGAAAGTTATGCCCATTGTGTTGTTGGATGATATTTTTGCCAAACTAGATGCGGAACGGATTCAAAGCATTCTTCAATTATTACTGGATGAACACGTATATCAATGCTTCATTACAGATACACATCAGGAACGACTAAAACAGCTATCCAAAGGATTGAATGTCTACGCCAAAGTCTACAATTTGGAACACAATCAGTTAATTTCTTGTTAATAAACCATTAAACTTATCCGATGGCCCATGATGAAAAATCAATAAAAGACCTCCTCAGACAGTTTGAAGGGCAGGATAGAATGAAGTGGAAATTGAACCAAATCAAGGTTCAAAATGCATGGAAGCAGCGATTTTTGGAACTCCAAAAGTATACACGGTTAGTGAAACTGGACGGAGATTTGTTAATCATCGAATTGACCTCAGGGCCCTTGGTGAATGAATTATCTTACAATAAGGATAAGATAATCAATGAGTTAAATGAATATATGGGTGAACCAATGATTAAACGTCTAATCCTCCGATAAGGTTATTGTTCTTGTTCAGATATTTTCATCTGTAGTAAAAACCAACTGCATAAAAAGCATAAAACACAAGTCGTTGCGATTACCATAGAGTAAGTTTTTGAGTTTTCTTATGCGACAAAGGTAAATATATTATTTATTTATTTAATATGTTTTCAAATTTTTTTTTAATCCATTTGGCCTATTTTGTGTTGTATGTTGTAAAATCCTTATCTATGATCAAAAAATTTGTTGTTATTCTATTGGCAATGGCAGCGATTCCTGCATTTGCTCAAATCACTGTTCCTGCCTCAAGTCCTTCATGCAAACTGGAACAAAAAGTTGGACTGGGTACAATTACCGTCGAATATAGTCGCCCTGGCAAAAAGGATCGTATCGTATTTGGTGATTTAGTGCCTTACGCTAAAATGTGGAGGACAGGAGCCAATGCAGCCACTAAAATAACCTTCAGTGATACAGTCAACTTTCAGGGTACCATCGTGCCCAATGGTACCTATGCACTTTTTACAGTTCCAGGAGAAAACGAGTGGGAAGTCATACTTTACAAAGATTTTAATGTTTCCGGTGTTCCGCAGAACTATGATATGAACCGAGAAGCAGCTCGGGTGAAAGTTACACCTGATTTATTACCTTATACTTTTGAAACATTTTTGGTGGATATTAACGACATTAAAAATGAATCCGCAACACTGAATTTAATATGGGAAACTACCATAGTATCTGTTAAAATGCGATTCAATACAGACGGACGTGTTTTATCCAGTATTGATAGAGTATTGGCCGGGCCGACCAGCAATGATTACTACCAGGCTGCCCGGTATTATTATGATGCCAATAAAGACCTGAGTTCAGCTGTTTTGTGGGCTCACAAAGCCAATGAAATGGCTCCCACTTTTTGGAAATTAAGAGTTGAAGCATTGATATTGGCTGCCCTGGGGCGTAAGACAGAAGCCATAGAAGTGGCCAATCGTTCGAAAGCCATGGCGATCGAAGCGAATAATGATGAATATGTTCGAATGAATGATCAATCCATCAGTGAATGGAGTAAACCTTAATTGTAAAATTTCTACGATAAAAAACCGGATCCCTAACAGGTTCGGTTTTTTTTATATATAAAAAATAGTTGTGTGTACAGTGTTGCCCATTTCTTATGTTAAAAGAGCAGTGTCCATGCAAATTGAAACGAATGAGAAAAAGATATTCCAGTTGGGATGAATGATAATTCCCTATGAGGTAAATTTCATTTTTTGTATTAGCCATGCAATGAGAACGACCATTGAGCAACTGATCACATTGTACCATAAAAATCCTATCTCGGTAAAGAAAAACAAGATCAGGATGGTTATTTGCGCAATGAGTGAGGAAAGGAAAACGGGTTTCGAAGTCAAATTTTTAGAATAAAAGGCACATAAAAAAATGCCTAATACCGTCCCGTAAAATAACGAACCAATGATGTTGATGAATTGTATCAAATTCTCAAATAATTGTGCATAAAGAGCAAATCCGATGGCGATCATCCCCCAGGCTATAGTAAGGCTCCTGGACCAAAAAGATTCGCTATAATTCTTAAACCATTTGGGAAAGAGTCTTTTTACAATGTCGACCGTTGATGTTGCTGCAAGGGCATTGAGTTCAGCTGAAATGGAGGACATAGCGGCACATAAGATGACTGCAATCATAAGTCCGATAAAGCCTTTGGGTAGGTGATGCAAAATGTAATGTAAGAAAATATAATCTTTATCATTGACTTCGGTTTCAGGATGATGTATTTTCAAATATTCTTTGACTTCACTTTGGAGCTGTTTTCTATCATGTTGTATCTGAGTCAATTGGTTTTCCAGGGTTCCATTTTGTTTTATTTCTTGAAATCGGGTCCAATCTAAAAAAAGTGAATCATTGCGTTCATTCCATTCACTCCATTTTTCAGGATGAACATTCATTAAGGTTTTGCTAGCCTTATCATTAAAATGAAGAGGTTGTTGGATAAACAGGTAAACGACAAACAAAGTGACACCACAAAATAGTATCATGACCTGCATAGGGATTTTTAATATGCCATTCAAGAGCAGTCCCATTCGGCTTTCTGAGATATTTTTTCCGGATAGATAGCGCTGAACTTGAGATTGATCCGTTCCAAAATAAGCAAGCGCAAGAAAAAAACCACCGGTAATACCGGCCCAAAAGTTATACCTCGTTTCAAAATTTAGACTAAAATCAACCGCTTCCATTTTTCCACTCTTGGAGGATAATTCCAGTATATCACTGAAATGAATTGAAGGAGGCAAATTGAATAGCATGTAAACGAATATGAAAACCATACCGATAAATATCACAAGTAATTGCTGTAACTGAGTTTTAGTAACAGCATTTGCACCTCCACTCACAGTATACAGAATTACCGCAGTTCCACTGATGATGTGTGTCCATTGAAGATTCCAATCAAACAATGTGGAAAGTATAATGCTGGGTGCATATAAAGTAATACCGGCCGCCATACCCCGCTGTATTAAAAAGATCAAAGCTGCCAACAGCCTTGTCCGAAGATCAAAGCGATGTTCCAGATACTCATAGGCAGTATACACGCCCATTTTGTAAAACCGAGGTATGAAAGTGATACAAATCACGATCATAGCAAGTGGCAAACCAAAGTAAAATTGCACAAAGCGTAAGCCATCGGTGAATCCTTGGCCAGTCGTTGAAATAAAGGTAATTGCACTAGCTTGAGTAGCCATGACGGCAAAGCCTACTTTCCACCAGGTATTGGATTGATCGCCAAGAATGAATTGACTAAGTGAATTTTCCTGCTTGGTTTTCCAAGCTCCGTAAATCACGATTCCACCCAATACACTGAGCATTACGACCCAATCCAGTAAGCTCATTTGATTTGGGTTTTATGATCTTTCCTTACCGGTCCTGGATATTTCCAGGAAATTGCCTTTAAACCTAGAATATAAATCATTAACAATAAAACCACCAATAGATAGTAGCGATTCCAGCGTGTTGATGAGGCGCTCATTTAGTCAAACGATATCAGGTTGCTAAATAAACGATAAGCTCCCGGAACTCCGGCCTTTATCTGCCTGAACCAGGCTAAAGGCGTATATACAAATTGGCCTTTACCGACGGGCTTAACCAGGATTCCTGATTTTAAAGGATTTTCACCGGGGTCATTCATGGAGAGTAATTCTACATAGCTGCTGTCATAAACTGTTGGAAAATATAAGCCTCGTTCTTGTACCCATTGTTCAAAATCTTTCAATGATATTTTATTCGGAAATTTAAATAATGAATGATCCTTCTTTATTATTTCAACCAACGAATGTTCGTTTGTTACCCGACTCCTGTCAAACTTAAGTGGAGAAGGTGCAAACTGAGTGGTGACGAGATCAGCGGTGGTGTTGTATTGCATGATAACTTTTCCACCTTGGCGCATAAAGCGATCCAGGATTGAACTACAGTTCTTCAGTGCTTCATGTACATTAAGAGCCCGAATGCCAAATACCACTACATCAAACCGTTTAAACTCCAGTTGGTTGAGCTGATCTGGTTTAAGATAGGTTACAGTATGTCCTAACATCTGTATGGCATTGTCCGTAAAATCACCTGCACCTTCTACATAGGCAACTTTTTTGATTTTGGATCGAACATCTGTGGAGATAACCCTAAGCTTGGCAGGAATCAAAGTGTTTTGCTTTTGTATGTGTGGATATTTAATGGGTTTGAAAAAATAAGCCATTTGCCCATCCATCAATATCGGTATTTGAAGACATGAATCTAAAATGCTCTTAGTAAAAATTTCAAATGTCAACGGGATGATTTCTCCTGAATTTGACCATCGTACCTGTCTTTCTTTTGGTTGGCATTCAAAGCCTTCTGGCAATACGAGTGATATTGAAGTTTCTCTTGTAGTACTTACGCTTAGAAGTTTGATCTCGCAAGTGACTTTGTTACCCTTTTGAAGATATAAATGATCATCTGCCAGGATGACTGCTGGAGGCAATATGTCCAACGGCTCTTTTATTTCACCCAATACTGGATCATCATTTTTGTAAATGATTTCCCTTGTGAGTGAATAAGATTTTTCATTTACCGTGTAATCAAATTTTACAAGCAATTTTCTATTGCCAATGGGTGAATATTTATTCAAAATTAATGCATCAATGGTGTGTTCTCCAAGGAGCCAATAGGGGCTGGTTATTGGTGTGGCGGGATGGATGAATCCCGAATGCATTATTTGATTGGGTTTATTGGTAGCTAGCTTAATGTTTATTGTGGTGTCTTTTGACATCCATTCAAAGTCAATTTTTCGAAGCGTTACGGCAACCGGATTTCTGACAATAAATTCTGTGGTAAAATCAAATGACGTTGAATGACTCAACATTTGATGATGGGTAAAAGATTCAGCAAAAATGCCAGAACAATCCAGAATCAATTGGCGGATTTCTTCCAGTTTAATTTGTTTCCAGTCATGTTCTGGTAAATCCATCATATAACTTTCTGCTTTTTGTAGTAAAGGAACAATCGTCCAGGGTTTTGCATAATCATACAGTTTAATGGCCTCATTGATCACGGCTTCAATGTTGCCACCTCCATTGATTCTTGACCAGCTTAAATTCAATCCTTCAAAAGGATCTGTATGACTGGGATCTTTTGGTGCATCCAGACGTTCGAAGTATTCGATCATCATCCCACGACTTGAATTGATGCCAAAGCCTTGAGATTTATGCATGCTTCGGCTTTGTGCAGCGATTTCATTGTTGGATTGACCATAGGCTGGGTAAAATTCTCCAACATCCATCGTGTACAAAAAGGATTTGTTCATCGTATCGAATTTTTCCTTGCCATAGAAAAAGGAAGAAGTGTTAAAAAATATCCTCTGGACCAAATGCGACGGTGAATTAGAAAGTGTTGAACGCATAAACAATGGGCTGTTTGAGTATTTAAAGCCTTCCATTCCCAAGATGGCAGAGGCCGTATGATGTCCATGGGTGGAACCACTTTTACGGTGATCAAACCGATGGATGATCACATCCGGTTTAAATTCTCGAATTACGCGTATAACATCTGCAAGAATGCTGTCTTTGTCCCAAATACTGAAGGTTTCCTGGGCGTTTTTGGAATAACCAAAATCTTTGGCTCTTGTAAAAAACTGAATCCCTCCATCAATTTTTCTTGCTTCAACGAGCTCCTGAGTACGGATCACTCCTAAATACTCATCTAAATCCTCTCCAATGAGGTTTTGGCCGCCATCCCCCCTGGTAAGGGATAAGTAAGCTGTTCGGTAAGCACGTCCCTTGGATAAATGAGTAATTAGGCGGGTATTCTCATCATCAGGATGGGCTGCTATGTAAAGGACTGAGCCCAATACTTTTAACTTTTCAAGGCCTTTCATTATTTCTGCATTGTTTCGGGACTTTTGTGCGAATGCGTTGAACCAAACCAGGCAAAAACTTGTCATTAAAGCAATATTCTTAAGCATGTCAAATGATTTGCATTGTGTGCAAAGATGTGCATTAGATGGAAGATCTTTTATGAATTAACTTATTACTCAAGTATAATTCATTTTGNNCAGTAATCAAGGACATAAATTTGGATCATTTTTCAACAATTGTAGTAAATAGTCCTAACGTCCGTGGAAAATACCTAAGGATTTTCAAGATTTTAGGTGTACCGTGCAGCATAGCTTTCTTTGAAGGGTTTGCTCTTGGTAAAATACAATACGGCGGTGGGATGTATTATATAGCTTCAGCTTTTACTTTTATACCCGAATCAGCCTATAAACATAAATAGAAGTTGTGATGATGTTGCCAGCCATTATAAAATCCAAGGATGAAAAAGCTTTGATCATAGGCCCTTGCAGTGCTGAGTCTGAGCAACAATTACTAAAACTGGCTCCGCAAATTAAATCCTTGAATCCAGATTTAGTAAGAGCTGGTTTGTGGAAACCCAGGACACGGCCTGGAGGGTTTGAGGGTTTAGGGGAGCGGGCTGTGGAGTGGATGAACATGCTGCAATCTGATTTTGGCTTCAAAATTTGTACGGAAGTAGCCAATGTTCAACATGTGGAAATTGCACTTAAGGCAGGTTTTGATGCGCTTTGGATTGGCGCAAGGACTACAGTCAATCCATTTTATGTTTCCGAAATTGCCAACTCGCTTAAAGGGGTGGACGTTCCGGTGTTGGTTAAGAACCCCATGAATCCCGACTTGTTTTTATGGTTGGGTGCTATTGAGAGGTTTTTGGATTCCGGACTGAAGCGACTGGCAGCCATCCATCGCGGATTTAGTTTTTACGGAAATTCTGTTTATCGGAACATTCCGCGATGGCAGATTCCCATAGAGTTGAAAAGGAGGATGCCGGAATTGCAATTGCTGGTCGATATTTCACATATTGGAGGCCACCCAAATTATTTGTTGGAAATTGCTCAGATAGCTATGGATTTGAACTATGATGGCATTATGGCGGAGGTTCACCCGAATCCAGAAAATGCTTGGAGCGATGCCGAGCAGCAGGTATCTCCCGACTATTTTAAGCACCATATATTGGATAAGATCATTCTTCGTAAAAAAGCCAGTTCGAGTCCACTTTTCAATGAACAGATCGCCCTGCTTCGCAGACAAATAGATCAGATTGACCTGCAAGTATTGGATTTATTGGCTAAAAGAATGAAGTTAACCGAAGACATAGCAGACCATAAGAAGATAGAAAATGTGTCCATTTTTCAACCCGAGCGCTGGGATGTAATCATAGAACAATTACTCCAGCAAGGAAAAACTCAGGACCTAAGTGAGGAATTCATTTTTGCTCTGACGGAAGCCATCCATATTGAATCTATTCAACATCAAAGCCGAAAAATGAACCATTTAATACCAGAAAAAGAACGCCAATAACGGTTTGCTGCATGCCGTGGTGGGAGATTTCAGAGAACTTCACTTTCAACCAAGCGCAAATGTTGATAGAAGCAATGCCCTTGATTTAACCACGTTACCCCCCATTGCGGCAAGCGGCTGTCAGTTGTTCGGGCTTGTTGTTTTATTGTCTTTTTAATTCCCACCTCCAAATTGATCCATCGTCAGGGTCATTGATTTCTTCAATCCATTCGAAGCCAAATTTCCTCAAAATCTTAGTAGACGGATTTTCTTCTCTAAGTGTGTGGGCAATAATTAATCTCACTCTCTGGTCATTGAAAGCATTATTAATCAATGCTTTTGTCATTTCGGACGCAAGTCCAAGATTACGATAGGCTGGTGCAATTTCATATCCAATTTCAACCGTTCCATTTGTGGTCGGTTTTCCTTTATATCCACCATTTCCAATTAATTTGTTGTCATGTTTGTGAATGGGAAAATATGTTAACCAACCCTTCTCGTCTTCACTTTCAGAAAGTTTGTCTAGTGAATATTGTAATGGTCCAATACCAAATTCTGTCCAATTATCCTGAACTGTCACATTCAGTTTTTGGGCAATATATTCATTTCCTTGAATAGCTGATTGTAATATTTCAGTATCGCAAGGAATGAGTTTTAAGTTCTTTGTATTTATTAGCATTTCATTAATGAATATTTGTTGATGTGTCGCTTTTTAGCCAGTCCACTAACTTTAATATATAGGAAGTATTCTTTTTTGATTCGGTCAATGTATCCCCGATTTTGATATTAGTAATGGTGGTTATTCAAGTTTTTTATCAATCTGAAATTAGGCAATCATGCCGTGCTCCTCATAAAAAATCCTTTCCCGTGAGGGAAAGGATTCATCAGATTGGTTTTAACAATTACAATAATTGGTTTCGTAATCGAACTTATTAAAACAAGATGTATGCCAATTTAGACTTTTTGCATCTTCTTTAATGCCAGTTCGTGCTTGATTTTTTCCCATTGGTGGCCCATAACTAAGTTCATACCCCGGTCAACGGCTAAATGTCTTATCAGGTGGGTGAATCCTTTGATTTTTTGTGAAATATCATGAGATGCCCTAAGAGATATGGAAAATCCAGGATCGATGTATTCAATATGATGCCAATACATGCTCGGAATAAATAGTGTTTCACCATGTTCAAGTTTAGCTTCCCATCCCTCTACATGCTTAAGACTTGGATACTTTTTCTCATCAGGGTTAATCATATCCACCAGGCAACCTACCGTGAATGGTATCCGCCCAAGATTTTTAGATTGGTTTTGAGAAAACAGGATGACTTTCTTTTGAGTTTGAAATTGAGTAAGGAAAACATGCGAACAATCCACGTCATAGTGAATTTTTGTGTAAGATCCTTGCCCACCAAAAAACATAAAAGGATATTCTTTGTAGAAACCGTTCATAATCGTTGGAATTTCAATGTAATTAGCCAATTCAGGGGCATGTTTGAAAATATTCCAAAGAAAAATCCTAAGGTTTGATGGACCAGATTGAATAATGTCTAGGTATTCTGCCAAGCTCATAAATCCTGTAGGCTTCATATAAGTCTTTCCTCCTAAACTAAATGAAGGATCATATACTGGAACCGTCAAATGGCCATACCGATCTGAGAAAAATTGAAAATTCCATTCTTTTGTCGCCTTCCAATTGGCCGTCAGGTCTTTAAAAATTACGGGGATATTCTTCTCTAAATAGAATTTTTTAAATTCTTCAGCGCTAAGACCAGAAATTTTAGGCAATGATTTAATTATCATAATGCAAATTTCATGTTTCATGTGGAGAAATAAAAAATTCCTGGATGATCTTTAATTAACAATAGCTCAACATTTCTTCTGGGCTTACTTTTTAAGCTAACTTTGTACCATGACTATGCAACGTTACCAGACCTTAGGGGTTTCAGCAGGAAAAGAGGAGGTACACAAAGCCATCGAAAATTTGGACAAAGGATTGTTTCCTATGGCATTTTGTAAGGTTTTACCTGATTTTACCGGAAAGGATGACGATTATGTCAATTTAATTCATGCAGATACAGCAGGGACTAAAACCAGTCTGGCCTATTTGTATTGGAAAGAGACCCAAAAGATGGAAATATGGAAAGGAATTGCCCAGGATGCATTGGTGATGAACCTCGATGACTTGGCTTGCGTAGGATGTCTGGATCGGATCATTGTCTCTTCCACAATCGGTCGAAATAAACATTTAATACCAGGTGGGGTCATTGAAAATATCGTCACCGGGACTCAGGAATTTATTCAGAAGATGTCTGAAATGAACATCGCCATACATTTCGGGGGAGGAGAAACAGCAGATGTTGGAGACATTGTCCGTACGGTGGATGTTGGAATTACAGCGTTTGCCAGAATGCGAAAATCGGATTTATTGGTGAATGACATAAAGCCTGGAAATGTCATAGTGGGCTTTGCTTCATTCGGGCAAACCTCTTATGAAGAATACTATAACAGTGGCATTGGAAGTAATGGACTGACTGCAGCACGACATGACTTGTTAAATAAGTCCTACACCAAGTGGTCAGCTTCTTATGCACCGGAAACTCCGGTTGAATCAGTTTATACTGGCCCTTTTGCTTTGACCGATAACTGGGGAGATGGGGTGAATCAATATGAAATTGGCCAATTGCTTTTATCTCCAACCCGAACATATCTTCCCATTATCCAGCAAATTTTGAAGTTACATAAATCATCTGTCTATGGCATAATTCACAATACAGGCGGGGCTCAAACCAAAGTGAAGAAGTTCATAGGTCCCGTTAAAGTTGTGAAAAACAATTTGTTTACTGTTCCCCCGGTTTTTCAGTTGGTGAAAACGCATAGCCTCTGTTCACCCCAGGAAATGTACCAGGTTTACAATATGGGCCACCGCCTTGAAATGTATGTTGACGAGTCGATTGCAGAGGAAATCATCCAAATCAGTAGGTCTTTTAATGTGGATGCACAAAAGATTGGATACGTGGAGGCTCATGAGAGCCCCGAAGTACATTTGCATGTTCCGGAAGGCCATTTTATTTATTGAAAATGAGTAGTGAACCAGGACGTGAACTGATGTGGAGATTCCTTCATGGAGAATGCAATGAAGTTGAAAGGAAAATGGTGGAGCAATACAAAAATATAGATCCGGCATTTAAGCTAAAATTGGATAGGATGAAATCAATCCTTCCACAGGAATGGCCAAAAAGTAAAATAAATCCAGATAGAGATACTTTGAAGGATGATTCAAATGATCAAAACACCTTGTCGGTTTGTGTTGTTATAATGGTTTTGTTGAGTTTAATTTTTTACTTATTGTTCCTGTGAACCTTGGTTTTAACAAGCGCATTACATTCTGATCGTATTTAATAAGATTTTATCGGCTTTCTTTATTTATTTGGACTGCGTAGATACCCCAAATAGTTATCCGGACGCAGAGCCAATAATTCATTTTTTACTCCTTCCGGAATGTCGAGTGACAAAATAAATTTTTGAACATGTTCCTGGTTAATTTGCTGGTTAACGCGCGTTAGCTCCTTAAGTAGTTCATATGGATTTTTATAGCCTTCTCTTCTGAGAATAGTTTGAATGGGTTCTGCAAGAACAGCCCAGTTGTTTTCTAAATCATCACGAAGCTTTGATTCGTTTAAAAGCAATTTAGAAAGTCCTTTTTCAATTGAAAGTAGTGAGATCATCAGGTGACCTGCGGGAACCCCTAAATTTCGTAATACGGTACTGTCAGTAAGATCCCTTTGTAACCGCGAAATGGGTAATTTTTCTGCCAGGTGAGAGGCAATGGCTGTCGATATTCCAAGGTTTCCTTCAGCATTTTCAAAATCAATGGGATTAACTTTATGAGGCATCGTTGAAGACCCGATTTCACCTGGTTTTATTTTTTGCTTAAAATAATCCATTGAAATATAAGTCCAAAAATCTCTGCACAAATCGATCAGTATGGATTGTATTCGAATCAATATGTGGCACCATTCAGCGATTTCATCATAATGTGCGATTTGCGTAGTGAAAGGTTGCCGGTTGATGTCTAAATCCTGATTCAAAAATTCGTCCGCCCAGGTTTGCCAATTGACTTTTGGAAAAGCTGCATAATGTGCATTAAAGTTTCCTGTGGCACCCCCAAATTTACCGCTGTATTCGAGAGCGTTTAAGAGACTGATTTGACGCTCCAAGCGATTGACAAAGACCATGATTTCTTTTCCCATTGTAGTGGGTGTCGCCGGCTGTCCATGTGTCCTAGCAAGCATAGCATGACCCATCCATTGAGTCGCCAGATCAGCCAAAGTTGATTGAATTTGTCCAAGTTTTGGTAAAAGAACTTTATGCGTAAAGTCTTTCATTAACATGGGAATGGCAGTGTTATTAATATCTTGAGAAGTAAGTCCGAAATGAATAAATTCACTATGATCTTCAAGCTGAAATTTATTGAACTGCTCTTTAAGGAAATACTCTACGGCTTTAACATCATGATTGGTTGTTCGTTCAATGGATTTTATTTTCATTGCCGAATGATCATCAAAGTTTTTCCATAAATTATGAAGTTCATTTGAAATATCTTTATCGAGCTTTACAGGAATCACTTGGGTCTCACATAATCGTAAAAAATACAAAATTTCAACTTTTAGTCTGTATTGTATCAGTCCAAACTCAGAGAAATACGGACTTAGCGATTGAATTTTTTCAGCGTACCTTCCATCCAGTGGTGATATAGCATGTAACATGTTTATAAAGTTTTTTGCATTACCGCAAACGGTTTAGGGAGTACATAACCGCTCAGCCAGTAAAATAATAGAATATGCAAAGTTCCAAAAATTTCAAATCCAATCAGGTGCATAGGGTAGGGCCTCAGAATCATTGGATTTTGAGCTTCCGGTGCCCGCATGAGATAAATGTAATTTGAATCTAGTACTAGGTTAATTAAATAAACACTTCCCAGAACCAGGTGTGCACATATCCAAATTCGAAGCCAGGCCAGCCGCAATGGGCGCATATTGAAAACAAAGAGTCCATACATGGATCCAAAAATGATTGCCGCATGGCTAAAATAAAAATCAATGATAAAATACAAGGAATAACCGTGGGTCAGTTCAGGAGTGACAAAACTTTGGATGGCCCCTCCCAGACTCAACAGCAGCAGAAATTCAAACAGTAAATAATTTGGCTTTAATAAAAAAATGATCATGAAGATATAGGAAATACCACACAGGTGCAAGGGTAAGGAATCTTGGATTGTAAACATACCCTCCTGGAAGATATAAGCAAATAAATAGCATTCGCGGATGATGAAAATACCTACCAGAAAATACCTATATTTCATCTCGAAACCTTTTGAAAGTGCATATCGACCTATACGAATCATTGAATAGAATAGGAGGACACTCAACACAATTCCCAATGTCCATTGAGGAGAAAACATAGGAACAACATAATGTGGGTGCATCTAAATGGTTGAACTTAATGATTAATGCAATGCAGCCCGAATGGGAAGATTGCGCACGACTTCTGCTTCCCGATGAATCCAAAGTTTCAATTTTTTATAGACTTTTTCTTCGTCAAAATAATTTAAAGCCATTTTAATGTAAAGATGACCATGTTTAGCTTCAGAAGTCCATAGCATTTTGTAAAACCTTTTGAGCTCAGGATCCTGAAGGCTTTCTTCAACCAGCCGGAATCTTTCTGCGCCACGCGTTTCTGCAACCGAAGCTATCAATAAACGGTCCAAAAAACGTTCCTCTATTCCGGTACTACAAAATTTCAACATTTCTTTTATATAAGGGTCTTCAGCCATACCTTCCGGAAGGCCAATATCGCGCCTTTCCATAATTTCATAAACCAACTTGAAATGTTCTAATTCTTCTAAAGCAGTTTCTATTAATTCCGGAATGATCTCCTTTCGATTAGGATATTTGGCAACAAAACTTAGTGCCATTGCAGATGCCTTGCGCTCACAATCTGCATGATCCTGCAAAAAGGAATTAAAATCTTGCATGACCGCCTCAATCCATTCCCTAGGACTGGGTAACTGTATGTCTAAATTCAATTTCACCCCGTATCTTATGAAGCTGCGCGGTACATAAAATACATCAGAACCATGAGTGCCAAAGCAATAATAACAATGGTGTAAAATATTCTTTGACTTTCTTTTGGGTTTTTACTGCTATGTTTTTTATGAGAAGACATAATCCATGATTTACTGCAGTAAATGTATAATTTTTTTAACTTGATGAAGAAATTAACTGTTGAAAATTTAACGATGAAGGTTCATAAAATCCACAATTCGCTCATCATTGAGTATATCACTTTGTCGGAGAGGCCTGTTTAAACGAATACCTTCCAAGGAAGTACACCGGCTAAAGGCTACGTATGCCTGACCGTATTCAAAAGCCCCCGAACCAAAATCGATGTCAACGTAATCAAAAGATTGTCCCTGGCTTTTATGTATGGTCACTGCCCACGCTAATTTAATTGGGAATTGTCTAAAAGTACCCGTTATTTCAGGTTTAAGATCTCCACCGTCCTTGGATGAAGTATTGTAACGAATTACTTCCCATGTTGCTGCTTCCAGTTCGATCAAGGTGTTTGATGAAGGTACTTGTATCATTATTGTCTCATTCTCCATTCTTTCGATAATACCCAACATTCCATTGACATATCTTTTTTGTGGATCATTGCGCAAAAACATAACCTGCGCACCTGCTTTCAAAGTAAGTAATTCATCTGTTGGAAATTGTCCTGGATTGACCTTGCCTGAGATGACTGCTGGATATACTTTTGAGGCAGAAGCTAAGGATTCAAGTCTCCGGTGATTGTATATTTGGGCCATCCGGTTGGTGGTGCACAGCTGAATTCTTAGCTGGTCGGATGAAATAAGGTTTTTTTCTGCATTGAAGCGCGAATTGATTTCTTCCAAGTCTTCCTCATCCAATTGGTTGTCTCTCATTTTATTTAACAGTCGAATGAAATTTGTATCTCGTTGTCGGTAAATTTTTTGTAGTTCGATCATTTCAAATTGACGAAGCGATTGGAAGGCTTTTGATGAAAAAAAATATGGGCTGTCATAGAGAGACGAAAGCCTTTGTTTTTCTTCTTGAGACTGAACTACCGGAGGAAGCTGATAGAGATCACCCATCCAGAACATTGGCTTGCCTCCGAATGGCAGGTTGCTTTTTAAGCTAATTTTCAAAACTTCATTCAAATGATCGAGCAAATCGGCACGAACCATTGAGACTTCATCAATGACAATCCAATCAATCTCTTTCAACCATTTGGAAGGTATTTTCTTGTAATCACCAGGCTGAATCCACGTGGCGGGGAACCGAAAGAAACTGTGAATGGTTTGACCTTTAATTTGAATTGCTGCAATTCCCGTAGGGGCTAGGAAAATGGCTTTTCGATCAGAAAGTCTTCTGAAGGCATTTAATAAGGTTGATTTACCAGTACCTGCTTTTCCTGTCAGGAAAAAATTGCCCTCTCCTTTATCAAGACAGTCCAAAACATAGTGTTGGTTGCTGTCCAGTTGAAAAATGGGTGATGAAATCATTAATTGGGTCGAAGAATGCAATATACCGGAAAATGGTCACTATAGCCAAAGTTGTATTTATCTCCGGAAAAGGTGCGTTTTGGATAGTTTTTATAATGTCCTGATTTTTCTATCATGTAATTTTTTCTAAAGACTTTTTGATCGACCAGGTTCCAATAGTCTTTGGATTGTATGAAATGGTTTGATAAAATGATTTGATCAAACAATCCCCACCGATCGTCATGTGCACCAGTTCCTTCCCCTTGCCGGTAATGTTCATAAAACGGGTTGAAAAAGCAATGGCTACTGTCAAGAGGAAGCATTTTGGCAGCACCCAGTGTCTTAAAAACGGAAAGATCATCAGGGTTGTCGTTTAAATCTCCCATAACAATAAATCCTGCATGCGGATGAACAATCCTGACTGAATCGGCAATGTTCTTATTTATTGATGCAGCCAGATTTCGAAAGGCCTGGGTTTCTTTTTCACCACCTCTTCTTGAAGGCCAATGATTGACCGTGATGAACACCAAACGACCAGCCAACATTCCCTTGATTAACAATACATCTCTGGTTTTTCGTGGTGTGTCACCGTTATTGGGCAGTGGCACTTCAAACGATTTAACCGCCAAGACTTGAAAATATTCTGATCGGTATAATAAACCCACATCAACCCCACGGAAGTCTTTACTGTTGCGGTGAACTATCTTAAAATAGTAATCGTGGAGTGCATCTTGCCTGACCAAATCTTCAAGGACTCCTTGATTTTCAATTTCACAAACTCCCAAAATTGCCAAAGGGGTCCCTTTTAAATCACTTTGAATGTTTCGAATGACTTTTGCCAAACGACTAAGCTTATCCTGATATTTATCATTTGTCCAGTTTTTAGCACCGGAAGGTAAGAATTCCTCATCTAAAATCTCAGGATCATCCTGTGTATCAAACAGATTTTCTAAGTTGTAGAAGCCGATAGCCAGCGGTTGAGTTTGGCCATGGAGGTCTATGTGCTGAAAGAAGATTACACAAAAGAATAATATGTAACGTCGAATGGATATCATCAAATTTTCGTTACTTTGGGCGGTGATTAAATAAATTTTGTCCAAAAATAATCCCGATCAGTGAACAGAAAGATTAAAGCAGGATATTTTATTGTGGTGATTGCTTGGTTAACCTCTTTCAACTCCGGAAGGACTCAACAATTTTCAGGTAGACTACAGGATAATGCTAACCAGGAACCCATCCCAAATGCAAGCATTTTGGAATTGAATTCAGGGATGACTACCGTGTCAAATGCAGAAGGTTTATTTACCCTAGATGTCCCTTCTTCCTCAGACCTCATCAAATTGAAGATACTGGTCCCCAATTATCAGTCTTTTACCATTCAGTTGGATAAACTGGATTGGGGGAATGAGGTTCAAACATTTTACTTGAATAAAGCATTTGAAATTGAAGGTCAAAGTAGTGAGTCTTCACCGGCGGGTGATGAAAGTGACGAAGAACAAAATGATGTCTATGCTTTACTTAGTTCGTCTGAAAACCCTTTATTGCGCGTCGCAAGTTTTGAATGGGGTGCATTTAGGTACCGTATGCGAGGACTTGGTTCTGAATGGGATCAATTGGGTTTAAATGGATTTTTACTGAATGATATGGATTATGCCAGACTTCCATTTTACTTGTTTTCAGGACTAACAACTGTTAGTAAATATTCAGATGATTATTTGGCATTCAAAGATGACCAGTATGATTTTGGATGCGCAGGGGTTTCTCAATGGATCACTGCTTATCCTTCTGAGTACCGCAAAGAATTTTCGGTTAATCTGGCAAACACCAACAGAAATTACAGCCATCGGCTGGGAGTTCACTACGCATCTGGAATTAAATCGAATGGATTATCTTGGATGGCTGGAATGACCCGCAGGTGGGCTCAGGAAGCTTACGTTCCAGGTACATTTTATGATGCTTGGGGAGCTTATTTAGGCATTTCCAAGTCCTTCAGAAAAAAACATCAAGTCAACGTTTTAGCCATTTATGCGCCTACCACCAGAGGAGAGTCAAGTCCGGGCGTAAAAGAAGTTTTCGATCTGTCGGGTGATCTTTATTACAATTCATACTGGGGTTACCAACAAGGGGAGAAGAGAAATTCAAGAGAAGCACATACAGCGGCACCCGCCATTTTTATGAACTACCGTTGGGACATCCTTGAAAATTTAACCCTCCATGCAGGTATCATGGGGATGTACCTTAACCGATACGATTCTCAAATAGATTGGAACAATGCTCCTGATCCTCGGCCGGACTATTACCAAAAACTGCCATCCAGCACCGAAGACTCCATAATTGCAGGCGCAATTAGGGAATTGTGGAAAACAGATGTTAATACTCGTCAGGTGGATTGGAAATCGATTTATGAAGCAAATTATAACAATGAAGTATCATTAACGGGCGTCAATGGAGATCCTCATCAACAAATCCAAGGGAATCAGGCCGTTTATTGGCTAGGGAAGAGAGTACTTCAACAAAAAGAACTGGAACAATTTGTTAAATTAAGTTGGTTTAAAGGGCGACATGAATGGGAGATTCATGCGAGGTCTGAAATGGCGGAGTCTACCAACAGTCAAGAAGTGTATGATCTGTTAGGGTCAGATTTTGTATTGGACATTGAAGACTTTATTGACGATCCTAACACTCAACATCCAGACATCGTGAATAAGAATAAAATTGTCCTTAAAGGAGATCGCTATGGTTATTATTATAAGACAAATACACACTCGTGGTCTTCCTATTTGTCCTATCGATACTTTGGTAGGAAATTGGATTTTAAGCTTTCAGGGCAATGGAAGGAATTGCGTTATAAACGAAATGGATATTGGCAAAATGCGATCTTTAATGGAAGTCAAGGTCTATCGCCTGTTTATAAATCCATTGGTTATGGAATTAAAGGGGATTTGACATGGAAAATCAATGGGCGAAACTACGTTCAAGGCCTAGCTGCATGGCAAACGCTTCCAAACCGTCTTGATCAGGTATTTATTAATCCTGAATGGAGACCCGATGTGTTTGAAAAGACTGATCGGACCCAGGTACTTTCACTCGATATCGCCTACCATTTTAGAAGTCCCCGGTGGAAGTGTATTCTGGGATTCTATTGGGTGGACATCAACGACCAGATCCTCAACAAAGACTTTTTCTTAGATGAACAATTGGAAAATGCATCCAACAGTGACTTGGCTGACGGTAGTTTGATCAATGCTTTCTATTCTGGCCTCAGTCAGCGACATCAAGGAATTGAAATGAATATTGAATACAAATTGATGGCTGGTATGAGTGTGATGTCTACTGCTATGATAGGTGACTATTTTGTTACACAGCGTCCCGATTTATTTATTTATGATAAATTCAGCACCGCAAAATCCCAGCATGTTGTTTATATCAAAAATTATCCAGTGTATGGATCTGCTCAATATGCAGGTAGCCTTGCCTTAAAATACGATTTGTTCCGCAATGGTTTTTTTATTTTATCGGCCAATTACTTGTCATCGCAATACTTAGAATACAATCCATTGCGAAGAATACCAGAAGCTGTTTCTGAACTGGATAAAAATGCTGCTGTTTACCATCGTATTTTAGATCCTGAAAAATTACCTTCTGCTATTTTTCTGAATTTATTTGCTTTTAAAGCTTTTAAACTATTTGATCAGTCGTTCACTGCATCATTCAGTGTGGTAAATTTGCTCAATAATCAAGACATTATCAACGGAGGGTTTGAGCAATTTCGTTTTGATTATACCACTAAGAATCCCGATACTTTTCCATCAAAGTATTACTATTTCCCTGGAATTAATTATTATTTAAGCCTCACCTGGAGAATTTAACTGTATGATTTATAATAAGTTTCCTCTTTCTATTATTTTTAGTTTTATATGCACATTATTGTTGCAATGGAGTTGCGTAGATCATGAATATGATACACCTCCGGAAAAGTCATATGAGCTTGATTTTCCTTACAATTCATCGATTGCCCAACTCAAAACTTATTTTGTTGCTGGAAGTTTTGTAACCATTCCAGTGGAATTGAATATCCATGCAGTGGTAGTCGCTGATGACAGGAGCGGAAACTTTTACAAAACGATTGTTATTCAAGATTCAACAGGCGGTATTGAACTTAAACTTAACCGAACTGGGCTTTATACAGATTATCCGGTTGGAATGAAAATTGGTCTCAAGTGTAAAGGACTGACAATAGGTGATTATAATGGATTAATTCAGCTGGGTTTAGGGACCTACCAGGACAATAGTTTTACAAATCTTGCAGGAATAGAAGATGCATTGATCGACCAATATGTATTTAAAGGCCCTAAAAATCACCACGTTGTTCCTGTTATCAAAACCATCAATACACTTACAGCACAAGATATCAGTACACTGATTCAATTGGAAAGAATGGAGTTCGATGCTGCGGAACGAAACAAAACATATGCCGATGTCATTGGACAACGATCTTCTAATCTCATTCTCACAGATTGCAATAACAATTCCATTCTTCTGCGTTCGAGTAATTTTGCTGATTTTGCCGGGGTAAAAGTGCCCTCCGGGAATGGAACCATTGTGGGTATTTTAGGTAAATACCGAACAGATGTTCAATTCTTCATCAGGGATACCCACGACATCGCATTTTATGGCATCAATTGCAATGGGGGCCCGATACCTTTAAAACAAAAGAGTATATCAGAGATCCGAAAATTATATACAGGGAACACCTTGAATTTGCCAGATTCTATAATGATTATAGGAACAGTCATTTCTGATAAGGATCAATCCAACATTACCAGCAAAAATGTCGTCATACAGGATTCTACTGCAGGGATTGTGATTCGCTTTTTAAGCAGCAATACATTTTCATTGGGTGATCGCATAGAAGTAAATGTTTCAAAACAAGAACTATCCGAATTTCAGGGTCTGCTTCAGTTAAACAATGTAGATATCTCAAAGTCTCAAAAAATTGGTAACCAATTGTGGTCTCCGGCAAAAAGAAGTATTTCTGATATTTTGGCAAATTTCGAATTTCTGGAGTCAACGCTGGTTGAAATATCTGATGTCACATTATCAAAATCAAATGGTACTACCTTTTCAGGTGCATGTTTGTTGCAGGATGCCACAGGTTCTATGGATTTATTTACACAATCATATGCTGCTTTTTCATCCAATAACATTCCTCAAGGACCAGTAAAATTGGTGGGTTTTGTTAATCAAGGCGGAACCAGTCAGGCAAAACAAATCTCCATACGCAATCTGAATGATATCGTAGGCGGTGGGACTACCTCACCTGAGCGAATCACAATTCTCGATCTGCGACACAGCTTTCAAGGTAGCACCACCACAGTACAGGGTAGCAAAAAAATTAAAGGAATTGTAATTAGCGACAGAAGTTTGGAAAATACAACTTTACGAAACGTGCACTTACAGGATTCCTCAGGTGGAATCGTAGTGCGTTTCACAGCAAATCACAGTTACAATCTGAATGATGAAATAGAAGTTGATATTTCAGGCCAGGAATTTACAGAATTTCAAGGGCTGTTGGAAATCAATAATGTCCCACTGGACAAAGCTAAGAAAACAGGTACCGGAAATATCGTTCCAAAGAAATTTACATTGGCCGAGGTTTTATCGAACTTTGAAGACCTGGAGTCTACATTGGTCATGGTTGAAAATGTACAAATCTCTAAATCTACAGATAAAACTTACTCTGGAACTTGCGTACTTACGGATGCTTCTGGGCAAATGGAATTATATACCCGGCCAGCTGCATTATTCTCTGGTCAGGAATTTCCAGTGGGTGTGGTACGCATTACCGCTATTGTGAATCAGGGAGGAACATCATTGGCGCGCCAATTGAGTTTGCGCGCTACTTCCGATGTGACGCCTTGATGTTTGAGGAGGCATTGCATTCTGTATTTAAATTGCGACACTTTGAAGTTAAAATTTCACAAGGGGTTTTTCCCGTTACCACAGATTCAATTTTGTTGGGATCTTGGGTGAATTGTAGCTCCATAAAACAAGCAATCGATATAGGTACAGGTTCAGGTATATTGGCATTGATGATTGCTCAAAGAAGTCCATCAGACAGCCGGATAATGGCCTTGGATAATCAACTTTTGGCTGTGAATTGTGCACGGTCTAATTTTAATGCAAGCCCATGGGCAGACCAATTTGATCCGATCTGTATGGAATTATCCGACATGCTAAAAAGCAATGCGTGCCATGAGGGTGAATTTGATCTGATAATAACCAATCCGCCATACTTTAATAAACAATTGGTCTCCTTGAGAAATAGCAACAAAGTAGCAAAGCATCAGGTAGGTTTTAGTTTTAGTTTACTGGCAAAGGTTGCACAAAACAAACTTTCAACAAACGGTAAATTATGTTGTATTGTGCCTTATAAAATTGAACCAGAAGTCAGTAAAATATTTCAAAAAAATGGACTTTATGCGTCAAGCGTTTTGCGAATTAAACATCTCGAAGGCCATCCAAACAGCCTGACCTTAATGGAATATCAGCTTAAACCTTCGTCTCCTGAAATAAGAAATTTGACCTTGTTTCAAATCAATGGAAAAAGGACCAAAGACTTTGAATTACTTACGAACGACTATTATCTGCAGTCGCAGGATTCGTGATTCGCAAAAACCTTAGCAACAATAATAAACCCATAGAACTCAGGCATACAATAAATCCAATCCAAATTCCGACAACTTCCATTTCGAGCTTTACACTCAGTAAATAACCAATAGGAATTCCTGCAAACCAATAACAAATGGTGGTATACAAGGTAGGCACTTTAACATCCTGTAAGCCACGTAGAATTCCAATGCCTACAGCCTGAAGCGAATCACCTAACTGAAAACCTGCTGCAAGGCAGAATAATGTTGAGGCATGCTGAATGACATTGAGCTCTTGGGTAAAAAGGCGTGGGATATAATTGCGAAACAATAAAAATATCGCTGCGCATACGAGTCCATAGACAATCGCCATCTGGAGAACCAAAATACCGGATTGTCGAGCCCGGTTTAAATCATTCATCCCAAAGGCTTCTCCAACCTTTATCGAACCAGCGGTAGATAAACCAATTGACACCATGAAAGTAAGAGAAGCTACTGACAAGGAGATTTGATGTGCAGCTTGTTGAATGGCGCCAAACCAACCGACCATCACTCCCAAAACTACAAATGCACCGATTTCGCTGCAGTATTGCCAGGCAGAAGGAAGGCCAAGTTTTATGACTTGTCGAATAGTGTCAATTTTCAGTTTCCGATTTTCAAGATGGTAAATTTTGTATTTCCTGTTGGTGAGTACATACCATCCCATGATGATGGCGATGATCACTCGTGTCCAAAAAGTTGCAATTCCTGCACCCTCCAGTTCCAAACAGGGAAATCCAAAATTGCCAAATATCAATAGGTAGTTAAGTAAGGCATTCAATGGTATTGAGCTCAATGAAAGTATAAGCGGAACTCTGGTTTGTTGCAAACCGTCACAAAACTGTTTTATACTTAAAAATATGGTCATTGGGACAATAGACCATAACATCCAACTGAGATAGGGCCTTGCCAATAGAGCCACATCTGGATCTTGATCCAGATAAAAAACCAAATCTCCACAAAAGTTTAAAAGAGTGACTACCAGAATACTAAGCAATCCGTTGATGACAACTGCATTGTTCAACAAAATACCGCATTTTTCAATGGATTGCTGTCCCCGTAATCCTGCAACAAGGGGAGAAATGACTACTGTAAACCCTAATGCTATGACAAAAGGAAATCCAATCATGTTATTGACCAAAGCAGAGGCAGCTAAATGAAAATAGCTTAACTGACTTACCATTGCAGAATCAATCATATTGACCGCCATCTGCGCAACATTCCCTAAAATTATGGGTATTGCAAGGACCAATAGATCCTTTTGCATTGGATTCTTCAATCTCATGTTAGATAAAACGAATAAAAAAGGCCTGCTCCTAAAAGCAAGCCCAAGGGTATCTTTTTGAAAAGGGTCTTAATTGTTTTGTGAAGACTCGTCAATGATCTGTCGGGCCAAATTGAGTATTGTGACATCTTCGATATGGACAATTCCCCCTTGAGGACCAGGCTGTATGTGGTTACCTGAATTTTCAAGATGATGTGCGCCAAAGTAATTTCTAACCGTTTGTTCGTCGAGGTTCAAAGTGTCAGCTATTTTCTTAATGCCACCGGTAGGAAGTGAATGTTTGATTTTTCTAAGTTCTTCTAAAGTGATGTTCATAAAGCTGAAATTTTGGTGATTAATATTGAACGCTTGAATATATTACGAGAATGGTTATCAGCCAAGTATTCGAGATAAAAAAATTATTACTTCAGATATCCATCCACTGGAGTATAGTGGAGATTGAATGCTTCTGCTACCCCTTGATAGACTACACTGCCATGGATAACATTAAGTCCCAAGCTTAATGGTTTACTTTCCTGACAAGCCTTTTTCCAACCTTTGTCGGCCAATTGAATGGCAAAGGGTAGGGTGGCATTGGTCAAAGCTAAAGTTGAAGTGAAAGGAACTGCTCCGGGCATATTGGCCACACAGTAATGCACCACATCATCAATGATATAAATCGGATCATCATGCGTGGTGGGCTTACTGGTTTCCATGCAGCCTCCCTGATCTATAGCAACATCGACCAATACGGTTCCTGCCTGCATGGTATTTAACATGTCCCGGGTGATTAACGATGGCGCTTTAGCTCCTGGAATCAGAACAGCTCCAATGATGAGATCGTGTGTGCGTATTAAATTTCTGATCGTTAACTCATTTGAATACATCGTTGTGACATTGGACGGTAGAACGTCTGCCAGATAACGTAAACGAGGTAAATTTATATCCAGGATGGTGACCTGAGCACCCATTCCTGCTGCCATTTTAGCGGCTTGTGTGCCAACAATTCCACCCCCTAAGACCAATACTTTTGCAGGTGGAACACCCGGAACCCCACCTAATAAAATACCCTTTCCTTTTTGAGGCTTTTCCAAAAATTTTGCACCCTCCTGAATAGCCATTCTTCCAGCAACCTCCGACATTGGTATCAATAATGGCAAACTTCTATCAGCCAATTCCACTGTTTCATAAGCAAGGCAAACGGCTCCACTCTTGATCATGGCTTCGGTTAATGGTTGATAAGACGCGAAGTGGAAATAAGTAAAAACCAGTTGATTTTCTTTGATGAGTTGGTATTCAGAAGCAATGGGCTCCTTAACTTTCATGATCATTTCGGCTCTAGAATAGACATCCTCCAATTGTCCAAGGATAGATGCTCCGGCTTGTTGATAATCTGAATCTGAAAAGCCACTACCCACTCCGGCAGTGGTTTGAACAAACACTTCATGGCCTCTTTTTTTAAGCTCTAGAGCACCTGCAGGGGTAAGTGCAACCCGATTTTCATTGCTTTTAATTTCTTTTGGTACACCGATGATCATATAAAGTGGTTTAAACGGTGCGAAAATACGACAGTTACAATGATTCCATATAGCTATAAAAAAAGATAGCCCGTATACAGTTATACGGGCAAATCTTCATTTAATAACCAAAACTCAAAACTCGAATTAATTCAACCAATAACCGTGCCAAAATCACTCCTTTTTGATGAATTCTTTAGTAGATAATGTTAAACACACTTAGGCCTTTTTTACGATCTTTTTGAGTAAAAGATCTTTATTAACAGTGAAATTTTACGGCAAGAAAAACTATAATGTCAAGAATATCAATAATTTAAACTAATATTTTGACCTGTATTTTCTAGAGCTGCTGAGGAAGGCGCCACAGGACTATTTTCTGGATTTATAGACCAGAAAGACCCATATGGGAATTAACATTGCGCATTTAAACATAGAACCGGTTTATGATTTTAATAATACCAATTTTAATGCGAAAGGAAAAACAATTCCGAAGTCATAACGGGGAGTTTCTTTTGCATTGAAAGTAAGATTTGGATGGAATGTCGGCCATCCTCGCCCAAACTTCTACTGAATCGATTGACATATAAGCCAATATGTTGCTCGATCACCTTGGGGTCCATTTCCTGGGCATGGGAATAAATGAACTCTTTTATGCTGTCAAAATTACCCTTTGCTTTCTCTAAACTGGATAATATAGATTTTTGAATCGCTAATTTTATTTCTATGGGTAGATTTCTTTTGATCGCGATCACCCCGAGGGGAATGGGTAAACCGGTAGTTCGAAACCAATGTTTTCCAAGATCAGAAATGCAGATAAGTCCTTTTAATTCATAGGTAAATCGGCTTTCATGTATGATTACGCCTGCATCGTATTTTCCTTGAAGTACTGCATTTTCAATTTCATGAAATATATTTTCTTCCAGTTGGTACAAATCTGGATAGGCGAATTCCAACAAATACTTGGCAGTAGTTTGATGCCCTGGAATGGCTATTTTCCAATTCGGTTGAGGAATGTGGGGGTGATTTTGCCGTGTGACCAAGAGGGGTCCGCAATCTATTCCCATGGCCGCTCCAACGTCCAGTATTTGGTACTCATGTAAAACATTACTTATCTGTGCGGCACTAATTTTAATGACGTCAAATTCTGCATTTAATGCCAATTGATTGAGAACTTGAATATCCTGATAAGATACTTCTGTATTTAAAGGTGAATCACAACCTGTTGGGTCATTAATCCAATGTCCGAAAATATAGGTATCGTTAGGACATGGGGAAATCGCTACTTTTATGGTTTCGTACATTGATGCATTGGATTGATCAAAAAACCATTTACGAAGACAATCATATATTGATTGTGGATAAACCTTCCGGTTTGCTTACACAAGGTGACCGAACAGGTGACCCAAATTTATTCGATATGGTTAAAGAACATCTCAAAGTTAAATACAATAAACCGGGAAATGTTTATTTAGGTTTGATCAACCGTTTGGATAGACCAGTAGGAGGCCTGGTATTATTAGCAAAATCGTCAAAAGCAGCTGAACGCTTGCACCTGATGATGTTAAAAGGGGAGATCAAAAAGTCCTACCTGGTCTTGTGCAATGGTTTTTTGGCAGAGGAAAAGGCAGAATTGATTCATTACTTAGTGAAAGATGAATCCAAAAACAAAACCAAAGTGTATTCATCTCCAAATCCAAAGGCTAAAAAATGCTCTTTGTTCTATGAGCGATTGGCTAACGCAAATGGTCTAAGCCTCTTGTCTGTGCAGCTGCATACAGGAAGATCTCACCAAATCAGAGCTCAACTGGCATCCATTAACTGCCCAATCCATGGCGATAACAAATACAGTCGAACAAAAACAGGTAGTGAAAGTGATCTCTACTTATTTGCTTACCGCCTTGAATTTGTCCATCCGGTGTCCAAAGAACTTGTTATCGCAGTCGCCTATCCAAGCGACAAAAATGAATGGCGTGTTTTTAAACCATTCTTTCCAAATGTTGAGTAAAAAGTTAAATATTTGTATATCAAATTGTTATACTAATAACGGGTAAATCGATCACTGAAGAATATGCCGTTCGGCCGAGAAACGCTCGTATTTCAAATCACCCTTCACAGATTTCTTCTATTTTTGCAGCGTAAGAGCTCACGACTAGCTCCTGCTGAATTCCCCCAGGGTAGAAATGCAGCAAGGGTGTGTGGTTGAGCAGTGCGATGGGCTCTTGCATTTTATCACTTTCCTGCACAACGCGAAATTTCATGAAGTTTTTTATCGACACGGCCAAACTTGATCATATCAAAGAAGCAAAAGATTTAGGGATTCTGGATGGTGTGACCACCAATCCAAGTTTAATGGCTAAGGAAGGGATTACGGGTCGTCAAAACATTTACCGACACTATAAAACCATTTGTGATCTGGTTCAAGGAGGTGATGTCAGTGCAGAAGTCATTGCAACAGATTACGCAGGTATGATGAAAGAGGCACGCGATCTGGCAGAAATTGCAGAAAATATAGTGGTGAAGATTCCTGTGACCAAAGATGGGATTAAGGCCATCAGTGAACTGACCTCTTTAGGAATTAAAACCAATTGTACATTGGTATTCAGTGCAGGTCAGGCCATCCTGGTCGCCAAAGCAGGCGCGACGTATATATCTCCATTTATAGGAAGAATCGATGACATCAATTGGGATGGCATGCAACTCATTAATGATATTTTTGAGATTTACTCCTTGCAAGCATATGAAACGGAAATCCTCGCGGCATCAATACGCAGCGGTCTTCACATCGTACAAGCTGCAAAAGCCGGGGCAGATGTTGTAACTTGTCCTCTGGACGCTATTATGTCGCTTTTAAGACACCCATTAACCGATAGCGGCTTACAAAAATTTTTGGAAGATCATCACAAAGCACAAGAATTAGCTTCTAAAGTCTGATAAACTGGCTAAACTCAATTCAATCATTTTCTTGATCGTTTTTTCGGGCTCTTTGGAAAAATTGCCATTTGAACGGTTGGCCAATATTGCATTGATTGAAATGGCTTGATGACCAAGAAACCGACTTAATCCGTATATACCTGCAGTTTCCATTTCCAAATTGTACAGTTTTCCTGATTCCGAAGAAAAAGCTTTCCATTCATTTATCCATCCAGGGTTCAGCCCTCGGATTGAACGGCCCTGAGGGCTGTAGAAACCCTCACAGGTCATTGTGTTACCTATTCGCATTTCTTCGCTTTGGAATGCTTCCATAAGGCTGGTATCCGCCTGAACTTTGAATACTGGTAAGCAAAAAGGGTCACCCAAGCACTGGTCTTCTGGTAACTTATAAATTTCCGGGTGTTTATAAAAACTCAACATTCCGCCGAGCGAGTAAGCCCAATGAGAAATCAGCAGGGTATCCACTGGGATTTCTGGTTGTATGGCACCAGAAGTTCCCAAACGTATGATTTTTAATGCCTTAGGCTGTTGACTGGGTTTTTGAGTGGTTTCATCCCAATTGAACAAATAATCAGCTTCATTTAATGCTATATCAATGTTATCCATGCCAATTCCAGTGGAAAGAATACTAATAAAGCGGCTCCCAAGATATCCACTGATGGTTCTAAACTCTCGATTCTGTTTTTTTGTTACCACCTTATCCAGGTAACGTCCAATGAGGTCAACTCGGTTTGGATCACCTACTGTGATAATCCAATCAGATAATTCATGCTTGTTTAAATTCAAATGATATATACTACCATCACTATTTAATATCCAATTACTTTCCAAACGATTCATTATGTCTAAAGTAAAGGTTTTCCATCTTTCACATTGCACAACCTGTAAGAAAATATTAGATAATCTTCAAACGGATGTTTGTGAAGTTCATGATATCAAAGAAAATCGCATAACCGCAAAGGATTTGGATGCAATGGCCAAAATAACAGGTTCCTACGAAAGTCTCTTTAGCCGTAAAGCGTTATTGTATCAAAAACTTGGGCTGAAAGATAAAAACCTTACCGAAGAAGACTACCGAAATTTTATACTAATGGATTATACATTTTTGAAAAGACCTGTAGTTTGGAAAGGAAAGCAATTATTCGCAGGCCACACAAAGGATGCAATTCTTGGAATGAAGACGCTTATAGGCTCAAAAAAATCTTAAAGATCTCAGGTTAAATGCAATTGAGTCTAATCCATGGAGTATGGATAGTGTCACTTTTGTGTCCTTCCCGATCTAATATATGGAGGTAAAGAAAAAAGCTGTCTTTTGGATATTGAATGGGAGATGTGCAGGGTGGAATTGTCCCTGGAAATAAACAACACGTTGTAAAGACTAACATTCGAAGGGTTCCCCTCTGTGAAATTCCGTTGGAAGGTGGTAAATCAGGGATTTTAAAACTGGCGTGAAGGCTGTTGGTTCGACTGTCATAGGCAAATATTTCCTGACGGTTGTCCTTTGATCCGAAACCCAAATCGCCGTCTCCATCCTCAAATGTGATGGTAAGCCAAAGGGAGTCCTGGTTGAGGTCTCCTTGGCGGATTTCGGTTTTCGACAGTTCTTTCCATTCAATAATCGGTATGACTTCTCCAGGTTGCTCTTTTGTACAACTTGAATAAATGAAAATCGCTGATAAAATAATCAAGGATTTAACTGAAATTTTAGAACCTTTGGATGTTGGAAACAAGTAGGGCATTGAAAGAAATGAAATTCGAAGATAGAATATTAAACGTACAAAAACACGAATTTGATTCGTTGGCACTTGAAATTTTTCGATCTCAGGCTGCATGCAATCCGGTGTACAGTGAGTATTTGCAACGATTGAGAATCCAACCGAAAAGTATAATGACTTTGGATCAAATTCCTTTCCTTCCCGTTGAAGTGTTCAAACATCGAGTCGTCTTAATGGAAAATCAGGCTTATGAAAATTGGTTTGAATCATCCGGAACCACAGGAAGCCTCCTTGCCAAACACTTCATCCCATCTTTGAATTGGTATCATCAGATAGCTAAGGCATGTTTTGAATTTCATTTCGGTCCTGTTGGTCAATATGATTTTTTTGCTTTACTGCCACATTACTTGGAAAGAAAACATTCTTCTTTAGTCTCAATGGTCAATCATTTTATGCATCAAGCACATTCTGAGAAAGAACCAACGTTTTTTATCCACGATTTTGAAGCGTTAAAAGTTTCTTTACAGCAAAGTCTATTGCAAGGCAGAAGGACTTTATTATGGGGTGTTCGATTTGCACTGCTGGATTTTGCCGATCAATTTCCTGGTGATTATAAAGGATTAATGGTAATCGAAACCGGTGGAATGAAAGGTAGAAAAAGAGAATTGTCTCAAGACTTGTTTAATCAATCTCTTTTAGATCGGATGCAAGGAATAAACTTGTTTTCAGAATATGGTATGACTGAAATGCATTCTCAAGCCTATGCCCATCAGGGCTTTGGTTTCAAGTCCACTAACTGGCTTAAATTTCAGATAGCCAGTCCCCATTTGCCAGGTCATCTATTGCCTTTCACACAAAGAGGATTTGTTCAAATTATTGATCTAGCGAATGTCAATACTTGTAGTTTTCTTCAAACCCAAGACATTGGTTTTCTCGACAAAGACGGGAATCTTAACTTGCTTGGAAGACCTGATACAGCTGATGCTAGAGGATGTTCACTGCTCTATGATGAAAGTTGATCCATGCATTTATTGGTCGATAAATCCTTGTGTAATCCAATCGGCTAGTAACTGTCGGTTTCTTGGGAACAGGATTCTTTTTCTGTCTTCTTCATTGTGAATATTGGCCAATTCAATAAAAATGGGTTCCGGATCAGAATTTCTGACGACATATAAGGGCCGGGCACTTACAGTACCATTGTATTCTCGATCTTTTCGATAAACCTGGTATTTATCTTCAAAGATGTTTTGAATGTCAATGGCTTTATTTTTACTTTTTTCACTTTCTGATTGGTAATAAAAAAACACATCCTGGCGATTTTCTTCGCTTTGGGCATCAATGTGTAAACTGACCATCCATTGATCTGAATATCCTTGTTTTTTATGTTTCTTATAAAGCTTGTTCACTTTGGATATGCCTTGTTTTAATCGCTTTTTTTGACTGGCAGATATCTTAGAGCCACCAAAGATTGTTTCATCCGTGTCGCAATCCAAAAATTGCTCGTCACGAATGCCGTCATTCTTATCTTCAACAATTACGTAAACCATTGCTCCATTTTCCATTAAATTTTTGGCCAATCGCAAACTAACGTCGTAAGCATATTCGTCTTCACAAATGGTGTATTTACCTTCAACATTCTTTGCCATTGCCCCAGGATCTGGACCGCCGTGGCCTGGAACGATGTAAAACACTTGTTTTTTAAGGTTTTCAGATTTCAAATCTACCTTTTCATACAGCTGTCCAAACAATGGAACCTTGAGCGATTTGGAAGAAACACGTATCGCACTTCCAACCATGGAGCTTTTCTCTGAAACGTTTGCAGAATTTAATGCAATCACTTCTGAGCTGGTGAGTTTTCTCTCAGCAACCAATCGTTCAGATTTTGCTATCGAACCGACACCTGCTAACAAAAACTGCTTTCGATTGTCAGAGGATTTAACATCTGTCTCATTTTTGGATTTAGAATCTGGCAAATTTGATTCATTAGTTCTTAGGGCAACATCATCTTGATCTCGTTTTATAGATTGCTTCAGTATTCCTGGATCTGTTTCCGGTACCAGTATTTGCTTGCTATTTTTATAACCCACCTTACGAACCGCTGAGCTCACCAGGTCACGATTGTATTGTTCGATGCTGTGAATCCATGCCGCATCTGGATTCTTTAAGCTTGATTGAAGGCTTTTTCCATCATATTGGTGGATCTTTATTGGCAATTTGTAGGACTTGCCGGTGAGAAGGGGAGTATTGGCTTTGATTTTATTCAATCGGTAAAATCGGTTAAGGTTGTTGGGATCTGACAGTAATTTGTAATGTCGAAGCAATGAATAGGCACCATCTCCATGTTTAGCTTTAACCGTTAGAAACTGTGATTTATGATTGGGAATGGGACTTGCTACAGCCGAATGGGCAAAAAGCAGAAATAGCAAAAAGTTCGTTAGTTTCATGCGAGTTCAATTGGGTGACAAATATATTATAAAAATACGTAATTTATAATCTACTGTTAAACAAAAAATTAAATAGTATAAAAAAATATTATATATTGATTTGATTTTCAATGTATTTTTGTACACTTTGCGTTTTCCTCTATTGTATAAAGAATGGCTTGCCGAATGGCGAAACCCCTACCAACTCGGGGGTTTACTTAGTTTTCTTTCAGCGGTCTGTTTCCTGGTTTATTTTTTTATGGGTAAGCCAGATCCCAAAAGTTGGAATTTTATGTTTTGGCTGGTTTTTTTGTTCTTGGGCTTTTTCGCTGCAGCACGTGTATTTGAAGAGGATAATTTGAAATACAGGTTTTATAATTTGACTTTGTATAAACCATTGCAGTTGTTCTGGGCAAAAGCCTTATACCTCTCTGGTTTATTATGGAGTTTGGGGATTTTACTATTGTTATTGATGAACATATTAGCACCCATTGACAATGGTTGGGGTCTTTTATGGATGCCTTTGTTGCTGTTGGTAAGTTTTGGATTGGCCATTATGACTTGCTTTACTGCGTTTCTATCCAGCCATGGCAATACGAGACAGCTTTTAATGGTGGTCATTACCTTGCCTTTATGTTTTCCGTTGGTGGGTATGGCCTTTTCTTCAAGTTTATTGATTTTACAGGGCACTGAGGTCATTCCAATGGTCACTAAATGCATTCCCATTTTTGCCATGGACTTGTTGGCGATTTCCTTAGTGCTATTCATCTTACCTTTGGTCTGGAAGAATTGAATTAGAATGGAAAGAGCAATCTGGTGGAAGTTACTCGCAGCTATATTGTTCCTGATCATATTGACCATGGGACTTTTGACCCCTTTAAAACATGGACTGGTTGAGCTTAAGCCCTCCAGATTACATGCTGGAAAATTAGTTGAATTGGAGGTGTTTGCTTACAATAGTTTATACCTCAACCCAGATAATAAAATCCGTGTGTTTTTGCGTCCGGCCGTAGGCGCTCAGGGCATTCCCAATGGATTGATGATAGAGGCTAAAGAAGTAAAAGCTATTTCATCCAATCAACTCAAGGTATTGTTCGAAATTCCGGATTTCCTTCCTGAAAGGACTCGAATGGGTATATACAGTTTGATTGTAGACAGTTCGATTGATGGTGCAGCAGTCATTCCAGCAAAAGCCATTATTCAGCAGGATAGCATCAATTTTGAACAAGGAATAATAGCTTGGTCACCTTCTGAGAAGCCAGTATTTAATATTAAGCATGACAACCATTTTCCCTATCGCAACATCCTTGTCGAAACCATTCGAAATACATTTTTCCACGTTTCTCTTTGGTTTGCCATGTTTTTATTGCTTGGCTTGTCGGTTTATAATAGTTTTCGCTACCTTAAATCAGCGAACCCTGAATTTGATTTAAAAGCTTATGCACTTGTAAGAACTGCCTTGTTCTTTGGCGTATTAGGTTGTATTACAGGATCCTTGTGGGCACGATTTACATGGGAAACTTGGTGGACCACCGACATTAAGCTGAATATGGCTGCGCTCAGTATTATGATATATCTGGCTTATATCATTCTTCGTGCCGCAATAGAAGACTTGGACAGGAAACGAAAAATTTCTGCAGCCTACAACATCTTTGCTTTGGTCGCAGTAATACCACTCATATTTGTACTTCCGCGATTGACAGATAGTCTGCATCCAGGGAATGGAGGCAACCCAGCTTTTGCATCGGATGATATGGATAATTCCCTTCGGTTAATCTTTTATCCTTCTGTGATTGCCTTCATCTTAATAGGATTGTGGATGGCAAGTTTGCTGTATAGAATCGAAAGGATACAAAGTTTGCTCGAACCTGACGAGAATAATTTTTAAAATGTTTTTTACTTTAAGAAATTCACCCCAATTTCGCCGGGTGATTGAGCTATGAATCCTGGTAAGAAATTATTAATATCAATGCTGTTGCTTTTTCCGTTATCCGGTTATACACAAGCACAGGATGATTTCATGAGGCAAACAGGCAAGATACATGTGGTTTATGCCGTTCTGACCGTGATTTTTACAGGCTTTTTCATATTTCTCTTTTTCCTTGAAAGACGCATTAAAAAAATCGAAAATAAATTGGATAATGAGCAATAATAAAACGCAATCATTTTTGGCAAGTGTAAACCAGAATTTTGATAAAGCAGCCGGCTTCACAGACATTCCCAAGGGAATTTTAGAACAAATCAAGGTGTGTAATGCCGTATATGAGATTAAATTTCCGGTGCGCATCGGGGACCAGATTGAAGTTATTAATGCATTCAGGGCTCAACACAGCCATCACCGCTTGCCTACCAAGGGAGGGATCCGTTACAATGAACATGTAGACAAGGAGGAGGTTGAAGCACTGGCTGCATTAATGACCTATAAGTGTGCCATCGTGGATGTCCCTTTTGGGGGTGCTAAAGGAGGCGTGAAGATTAATCCTCGAATTTATACTGAAGAACAATTAGAACGAATAACACGCCGATATACAACAGAACTGATCCGTAAGAATTTTATTGGCCCCGGAATCGATGTTCCAGCGCCAGATTATGGAACAGGGCCAAGGGAAATGGCTTGGATTTATGACACTTACCTCACTTTTAAAGTGGGTGATATTGATGCTGCAGGTTGCGTGACGGGAAAACCCATCAACCAAAATGGAATCAGGGGCCGAAATGAAGCAACCGGTCGTGGAGTATTTTATGGACTTCGAGAACTTTGTGATACGGAAGATGCCATGAAAAAGGTAGGGCTCTCCAAAGGCCTCCAGGGAAAAAAGGTGGTTATTCAAGGATTGGGAAATGTAGGGTCTTTTACAGGCAACATCATGCAGGATGAAGGGGATATACGGATTATAGGGGTTAGCGAATATGAAGGTGCGATTTATAGTGAAAATGGAATAAATTTCTCAGAATTGCTGAAATACAGGTCACAGAACAATGGAAGTATTATAGGATTTCCAGGTTCGCAAACCCTGCCTTCTCGCGAAGCAGCTTTGGAATTGGATTGTGATATCCTGATTCCAGCCGCTCTTGAAAATCAAATTACCATAGCCAATGCTGCTCAAATTAAAGCTAAAATCATCGGAGAGGCAGCCAATGGGCCAGTTTCGGCTGAAGCTGAAGAAATATTGCTCAAAAAAGGAGCGCTTATCGTACCAGATATGTATCTCAATGCAGGTGGTGTGACCGTTTCTTATTTTGAGTGGCTGAAAAACCTCTCTCATATGCGTTTCGGAAGAATGGAAAAACGATTTGATTCGAATACCTATTCCAATTTCGTTGGACTTATCGAAAAGTTAACTTCAAAGAGTATTGGAGAAAGAGAAAGAGAATTTTTGACCCGTGGGGCAGATGAAATTGATCTGGTTCGCTCCGGTTTGGAAGAAACCATGGTCACTTCATTTCAGCAAATTTGGGAGACCTACCAAAAGAATTCAAAAATTGATGGCCTGAGAAGTGCCGCATTTGTGGCTGCTTTGGAGAAAATTTCAAATGATTATGCCAATTTAGGGATTTTCCCATAGGAAGAAGGAAAACAATTATTTTAACGGTTTTTCATTTCTTACGAAATAATATTCTATTTTTATCGTTAATAGGAATGAACTTCAGATTATTATTTTAAATTATGGCAGAAAAACTGGATAAAGTAGATATAAAAATCCTTAATTTCTTACAGGAGAACAGCAAGATTACCAATTTGGAACTGAGTAGAAAGATTGGTCTTTCACCAGCACCTACCTTAGAGCGTGTTAAAAAACTTGAGCAGCTTGAGATTATCGAAAGTTACCATGCAAAAATCAATCCTACAAAAGTTAATCTGACCATCAGCACGTTTGTGTTGATCAATCTTGCCTGGCACATTCCAGGAGCTATGGACTCTTTTGTCAGTAAAATCAAGGAAATTGATGAAATCACGGATTGTTATGTCATTACAGGAGATGCAGATATTATGATGCGTGTTGTTTGTAAAGATATTCAGGCCTATGAAAACCTCTTGTTCCGTAAACTAAGCCAAATAAAGGAAGTTGAGCGACTTAAAACACTCATGACGCTGTCCATCGTCAAATCCACCAACAGGCTTCCAATACGCTTGGAAGATATGGACCAGTGAGGTTACTATGCCAGCCTTGAATCATGGCTTGCTTTGGTCCATTCAATCTACCAATGGAATTACGTCGTTTGTCCTTGGAACCATCCATATGGACAGCATTTATTTTAGAAAACATCGGCAGGTTTTTGAAGAATTACTAAAACGATGCAATGCTTTTGCCGCAGAGGTTAACCTTCGTGAACTCTCATCCCTTTCGCATGACCATTTTCTTTCGACAGACACCAGTAAATGCTGGTTGCACAACTTATCTCACCGCAAGCGCTTAAAGCTGAACCGATGGTGTATTTCGACTTTTCATGCAAGCTTAGAGGACTTTGGAAACTTGCCGCCGCTCATGGTATTGCATGCACTGACTTTGAAATTATTGAATGATGACCATTCTAAAAGTATCGATCAGTCATTATGGGATATGGCAGAAGAAAGGGGATTGGAATGCTTTGGAATGGAATCATTTCAACAGCATTTTGATGCTTTAGATTCTTACCCGATAAGGGATCAACTAAAATTACTGGTATCTTTTTTAAAAAATACAAAAAATGAAAAATCAAGGTTATTCAGATTGATAAAACAATACGAAAATGGAAACATTGCTTATCTATATCGTGAGAGTAAACGGTCGTTAGGAAAAAATAGACATCACATGCTGTATCACCGGAATCAAATTATGGTGAATAAGATGATTGAAGATTTGGACAGTAAAGCAGTGTTTTATGCCTGCGGAGCTGCTCATTTGTATGGATTTCAAGGCATTTTAAGTATTTTAAAAAGGAATGGGTATAAATTGCAACCGATTGATCCAAATCTTGTTATTGTTTAAATTCAGGAATTTTAGCTTTATTGATTTTTTATTGAGCAATTGTCCCCAATTCTTTTATTCTATTTCTATGAAATACCTTTTAAAGCTGTTAGTATTATGCACAACCTCACAGTTTGTTCTCGGACAACAGACTTTTACCATTAGTGGATATGTTAAAGAAGCCGGAACAGGAGAAACCATGATTGGAGTAAATATTTTTCTCCAAAACATGCCCCAGATCGGCACAGTGAGTAATTTATATGGGTTTTATTCCATTTCATTACCTGAAGGAAAGCATCATATAATTTTCTCTTTTACGGGATACGGTACACAACACCTTGAAATCGACCTGAATCAAAACATAACCAAAGATATCATTATGGTTCCGGGTGTTGCAATTCAGGAAGTTGTAGTCGTGGCGGAGAACCCTAAAAAGAATGTGGAAAGCACAGAAATGGGCACTATTGATCTAGACATGGAGACGGTGAAGCGTCTACCTGCCATATTTGGAGAGGTCGATATTCTGAAATCCCTGCAACTATTGCCAGGCATTTCGTCTGCATCAGAAGGGACTTCGGGAATTTATGTACGAGGGGGAGGTCCGGATCAGAACTTGGTCCTTTTGGATGAAGCCATCGTTTATAACACTGGCCATCTTTTTGGATTCTTTAGTGTATTTAATTCAGATGCAATAAAAAATACTACGCTGATTAAAGGAAGTGTTCCGGCTAACTATGGTGGCCGTATTTCCTCTGTTATAGATGTTCAGATGAAAGAAGGAAATAATCAGGATTATGTAGCTGAAGGTGGTGTTGGCTTAATAGCAAGTCGACTTACCTTTCAAGGACCCATTTCAGATAACAAGAGTTCCTTCATATTGTCTGCAAGAAGAACTTATGCCTTAGATCTTGCTCAACCATTTATCAATCAGACAAAATTCGAAGGTTCTAACTATTATTTTTACGATCTGAATGCCAAAGTGAATTATCGCTTTGGTGATAAGGATCGCGTTTATCTCAGTGGTTATTTTGGCCGTGATGTTTTTCGCTTTAAAAATGTTGAACGTGATTTTATCCTGGAACTTCCTTATGGGAATTCAACAGGAACTGTGCGTTGGAACCATTTGTGGAATGATCAGCTCTTCTCAAATGTCTCTCTAATCACCAATAATTATGATTTTAGATTGCATGGAGGCCAAGAAACATTTCAATTTGATGTTAAATCCGGGGTACGGAATGTAAGTTTAAAAACAGATATAGATTATTACCCAAGTCCTTATCATCAATTGAAATTTGGTAGCCGTTATTCATATCATAAATTGAGCCCAAATGTAGTTTCTGCAACAAATGGAGAGGTTGACTTTATGACTGAATTTAAACCTAAATTTGGACATGAAGTTGAAGCTTATGTTTTAGATGAATGGTCGTTAGGAAGGAGTTGGAAACTTAATGCAGGAATCCGGTTTTCCAGTTTTATTCATGTAGGTCCTTATTATTCGGAAATTCAGAAAAAGGATTTTATTTCTGGAGAAATTGTCAAAACATATTTTAATCCTGAACCAAGGTTGTTATTGAACCATATACTGGATGAAAACAGTTCAATTAAAACAGGTTTGACTTGGTCCAGTCAGTATATTCATTTAGTGAGTAATTCCGGATCAACACTTCCAGCGGATGTTTGGGTTCCCAGCACAGAAAAAGTGAAACCTCAATTGGGTCTTCAGTTATCTGCGGGTTACTTTAGAAATTTTGCGGATCATTCTGTTGAAACTTCATTAGAAGTATATTATCGAAAAATGAGTAACCAACTGGATTATCGGGAAAGTTATGTTGAGAACTTTAGTTCAGATATTGAAAATGAATTTGTCTCTGGTAGCGGAAGAGCTTACGGTGCGGAGCTGTATGTAAAGAAAAATTTTGGAAAATGGAATGGTTGGATTGGCTACACGTGGTCCAGAACGGAGCGGTGGTTTCCAGAAATAGAGCAAGGCAGAATATATCCTGCAGTTTATGATCGACCTCATGATCTCACAGTGGTATTCAATTACCAATTGTTCAAAAACTGGGACTTGTCAGCAAGTTTTGTCTATGCCAGTGGTAAAATGTTTACGCCGGTAAAAAGCTTGTATATTATTGAAGGCAGACCGAATATTGAATATGGGTTACGTAACAGCGAACGCATGAAGCCTTATCATCGAATGGATGTCTCAATGGTTTATGAAAATAAATCAAAATCAAATAAACCCTTTCATTCAAGCTGGGCATTCAGTATTTACAATGTTTACAACAACAAGAATCCTTTTTTTACTTACAATGATTTTACTTCAGATGTACTTGGGGGTAATGCCTCGTTAAGATCGTATGAGGTGACTTTGTTTACCATCATTCCTTCAGTGACGTGGAATTTTTATTGGAACCTGACTAAGAAAAATTATGATGATAAATAATTCAACCCGCTTATTAATTTTATTCAACGTATTCCTTTTATGCGCTTGTGAGGAAGAGTATTTTCCATCTGGAGATATCTACGAAAAGCAATTGGTGGTTGAAGCCATAGTTGAATTGGGGAATGAGACCGTACCGCCATATTGTATTTTAACCCACTCTTTTCCGTATGACACTTCGTTAAGTGCAAATTTGATCAATGGGCTTTATGTTCGTGAAGCGTCAGTTTACCTGGTGAGCAGTAAGAAACGTGTCAAATTACAAGAGTTTTGTTTAAATGATTTACAGGAACCCTTCCGTTCTGAATTGATCAAACAATTTGGTTATGATCCGGATAGTGTAAAGACAGATTTTTGTGCATATCTTGATGTTGCACGGGAAATGGAACTTCTTCCGAAGGAAACGTATCAATTGGAAGTAAGTACCCAGGGTGATACATTTATTTCTTCCGGAATTATGCCCGAGTTCAGTCCAATTGATAGTTTTTGGTTTGTGAAACCTCCTGGCAGAAACAACAACGATACTTTTGCTCAATTAAAATGTATCATTCGTGATAACCCACTGATCAATGACTATTACAGGTATTTCACAGCTGGTCAAGATGAGCAATTAATTCCCAATATTAACTCTGTAACCGATGATGTGTTTTTTAATGGGAAGACGTTTGAGTTTTCACTTTCAAAAGCGTTAAGCCCGGATGATGATTTTGATGATAATGCCGGACTTTTTCGTCGTGGGGATACCATTACCGTGAAGTGGTGCAATATTCCAAAGGATCATTTTGAATTTTGGAATGCGCTGGAAGCAGGACGGACTCGTCAAGGCCCATTTTCTGCTTATGTTAGGATTCCAGGGAATGTTTCCAGGGCACTGGGATTATTTGGTTTGCAACATTGTACAACTTACCATATGGTTGTACCAAAAAACTAAGATAATGAAACAAGAAAACAATGTTCAGATACGAGTAAGTCTTGGTGAAGATATGGTGCCGGAAAGAATTGAATGGAAAGCCATGGAAAATCAGGAGGATTGGGTCAATGCTAAAGCTTTTTTGCTATCCATTTTCGAAGAATCAACTCAGGATACATTAAAGCTTGATTTATGGACAAAAGAGTTTCAAATGGGCGAAATGGATCGTTTTATGTATTATACCCTTCGATCATTATGCGAAACCTATTACAAGGCAACTAACAATCAACAATTGTCAAACGAGTTTCAAGCGTTTGTTGAGTACTTTGGAAAAAGTACAGAAATTTTAAAGTAAAAGTTATTCGTTGGGGAGATTATGCAGTTTGTAAAATTCTCTCCTCTGCGGAATAGATATTTGCTTTGTCATTTTTTAAGAATCCTACCAATGTCATGTTGCAAGCTTCTGCCGTTTCAATAGCCAAACTGGAAGGGGCTCCTAAGGCAATCACAATGGGACATCCCACCATGTAGGCTTTATGAATGAGCTCAAAACTTGCTCTTCCACTGAGTAGAATCAAGTGATCCGATAACGGCATAATTTTTTTCAAAATCACTTTTCCAATTAACTTGTCCAGTGCGTTATGACGCCCAACATCTTCTGACCAATCTTTCAAATTTCCTGCAGAATCAAAAATGGCACAGCAATGTGCACCTCCTGTAGCTACAAAAGCCGATTGTACTGAGGAAAGTTTAGAAGGAAGGGTATAAATCAGATTTAACGCAATCTGTGGACTACTTTTTTTTAAAATAAAATTGCATTGATCCAGCATATTTTCGATGGATGATCGCCCACAAATCCCACAACTGGAATTTCGCATTCCCATTCTATCCGCATGTTCTAGTTTGGGAATTATCCCGGGCTTTAAAGTGACAATAGCAGTTTGTTGGCTTAACTCAGCATCATTGTAACTGAATTTTAAGTCAATGGACGCGATTTGATCGGTGGGATGATCCAAAATTCCTTCATTGAATAAAAACCCAAGGATTAATTCCTCTTCTTCTCCAGGTGTCCTCATCACGATGGCAATTGATTTTTTAATGAGTTGGGTGGCATGCCCATACTGCAATATAATTTCAAGAGGCTCCTCAATGCAAATGACATCCGTTTTATATCCTGGATCAAGTCCTGTTTTATAAACTTTCTTTTCGACAATGCCTCTGGCCACTTTAAATAAATTTCGCTATGAACAAAGGTACTGGTAAATTATTCAGAGAAGCATTCGAATTGATGGATAAAAATAATTACAAGGGAGTACTTAGACTTTGTGACATTGTATTAACTTGTAGACCAGATCACACGCTTATGAAATACATTTTTAACTTTTTTTGTTTTTTATGGGTAAGTTTAAGCTTTGCTCAGGAGAATTTTTCCATAATTCCTGGATCAGTTGATAAATTATTGAAAGGACAATTTCCTTCTGATTCGTTTAAAAGTCGCTTAATATTATCCGATGAGTCTCTACCTGAGTTTCTTTTGAAGAACATATCGGCAGATTCTCTAAGAGCACATATGGAATCCATTGTTTCATTTGAAAACAGGAATACCGTCGCAGATAACCCTTCACTACCTACTAAAGGCATTCTTGGTGCTCGTAACTATATTCATTCAAAACTCATACATTGGTCTGAACAACCAGCTGCGGAATTGGTTCCTGGAGAGTTCTTATTTGATTATGCCATGTGCCAACGACTTCGGCATACGGAGTTGTTTGCGGTTATACCCGGAACCGGTGAGCTGAGAAATGAACTGGTGATCATGGAAGCTCACCTGGATAGTCGATGCGAAGATGTATGCGATATTCATTGTTTGGCTCAGGGTGCAGACGATAACGGGAGTGGAAGTGCGCTTTTGATGGAATTGGCTAGGGTGTTAAGTAAAGTCTCACTCAACAGGACCCTAGTTTTACTCTGGTGTACTGGGGAAGAGCAGGGATTGGGCGGGTCCCGGGCATTTGCTACGTACTGCAAACGGAATTCTATTCCGATCAAAGCGGTTTACAATAATGATATCGTTGGCGGTATCGAATGCGGAATCACGTCTTCACCCCCAGGTTGTCCTGGCCCGGCTTTAGTGGATAGCCTGAGACTTCGAATTTTTTCTGCCGGAGTGACCAACAGTATGCCTAAAAATCTTGCAAGGTTATCCAGAATTATTATCGAACAAAAACTTATGCCGGTTTTTCCAATGGCGCCTCAAATCGATGTGATGTATGGAGAAGATCGCTCGGGAAGAGGTGGAGACCATATACCGTTCAGAGAGCAGGGTTATACAGCCATTCGATTAACTTCATCCTATGAAAACGGAGATGGAAACCCCAATCAAGCCGGGTACCAAGACCGCCAACATTCTTCAAGAGATATTTTAGGCATTGATTTGAGCGGAGATGGAATGCTGGATAGTTTTTATGTCCATTTCAATTATCTTCGTAATAACACCTTGGTCAACGCATTGATTGCTTGTAATTCGGCAAGTAATGGTTTGCAACCCTTTACTTTGAAGGTTTCTGCGTTGCCAAATGCCTTGAAGATTATTGTCGAAAATCCCCAGTCAGCACGCAAATTTGTTTTTGGAATTCGCCGCATCAACAGTGTGTACTTTGATTCAATTGTCATCACCGAACAACCTCAAATCGAGTGGTTAAATTTAATACCAACCCAATATTATGTCACTGCAACGGGAATTGATTCACTGGGTTGGTATGGTATGTTTGGACAGGAATACAATGTGCGCATTCCGAGCAATAATCAGGAATCCCATAAACCCAATTATCCGGCCATTGAATTAATGCAAAATATACCGAATCCATTTGATGAACTGACCCTGATACCGATTGTGGCAAATGACTTAACTATGGTAAAAGAAGCCATACTTACCATTCAAGACGAAAATGGAAAGTTAATTCGCAAAATACCATTAACCCTGGTGGAAGGCATTAATGAGGTGTTCTATGATTTTGCTTGGAATCATTACCAATGCGGAACGTATTTTTATCAGCTTTATATCAATGGCCAACTTTTGGCTTCAAAGAAAATGTTGGTGAACCAGTATTAATATATCAAACGGAGTCGTGTGAAAGAGTAAGTAAAAGGATTNNCAGTAAACTTTAATTTTTTGTGATGCATATGTATTGATCAAAGCATTGCTAGACTAAAATAATCCACTGATTTGGCCATTTTCATCAATGTCAATTTTTTCTGCTGCAGGCTCATCCGGTAAACCGGGCATTCGCATCATTTCACCCGTGATCGGTACAATGAATCCTGCTCCTGCCGCAATTTCAATTTGTCGAACGGTCAAAGTAAAATCTTTTGGACGACCAATTAATTCAGGGTTATCGGATAATGATTTTTGGGTTTTTGCAATGCATACCGGAAGATGATTCAAGCCTAATTGTTCGATTTTTTTCAAATCGGCTTTGGCGTCAACTGAATACTCAACTTTTGCAGCACCATATATTTTTCTTGCAATGGCTTCAATTTTGTCCGTTGGATTCCAATCATTTTCATAAACAGGAATAAAAGGTGTATTCCATGAATCGGCTAATTCTGCGACCTTTTCAGCTAATTCCAATGCACCATCTCCTCCCTTAGCCCAGACTTCAGAATAAATAGCAGGAACACCAAACTTATCACAGGATTGTTTAATGACTTCCATTTCTTCTTTTGTGTCTGCAGTAAAGCGATTGATGGCAACAATGGCAGGTAAGCCAAATTGCTTAGCATTTTCAAGATGTTTTTCAAGATTCTGGCAGCCTTTTTGAACAGCTTTCGCATCTGGCTCCAGTAACTTTTTCAGAGGTTTTCCTCCATGGTACTTCAAGGCCCTCACGGTAGCAACAATGACTACGGCATTTGGAGATATACCAGCAGTCCTACATTTGATGTCTAAGAATTTCTCTGCTCCTAGGTCAAATCCAAATCCTGCTTCCGTAACTACGTAATCAGAAAGAGACATCCCCATCTTGGTAGCAATAATGGTGTTGGTTCCTTGTGCAATATTGGCGAAAGGTCCACCATGGATAATTGCAGGGTTCCCTTCAATCGTCTGTACGAGATTCGGTTTTATCGCATCCTTCAACAGAGTTGCCATTGCACCTTCAGCGTTGAGATCTCTTGCGTATATAGGTTTTTTATCCCAGGTAAACCCAACAAAAATGTTTCCCATGCGATGTTTTAGATCGTTCAGATCTTTGGATAAGCATAAGATGGCCATGATTTCGGAAGCTGCCGTAATATCAAATCCTGTTTCTCTGGGGATGCCATTTCCTGTGCCCCCTAAACCGATGGTAATCTTCCGTAGCGAACGGTCGTTCATGTCCATTACGCGTTTCCATGCAATGGTCCTCGGGTCCAGACCCAATCCGAATTTTTTATTCTGAAGATTATTGTCAATAAGAGCTGCTAATAAATTATGCGCTTTTTCAATCGCTGCAAAATCACCCGTAAAATGTAAATTGATGTCTTCCATTGGGAGAACTTGAGCCCAACCTCCACCTGTGGCCCCTCCTTTGATCCCAAACACCGGACCTAAAGATGGTTCTCTGAGGACAACAGTGGTTTTTTTGCCTATTTTATTTAAACCTTCAGCAAGGCCAATGGAAGTAGTGGTCTTTCCTTCTCCGGCTGGAGTGGGTGAAATGGCAGAAACGAGGACCAGTTTACATTTTTTAACTTTATTTTCCTGAATCAATGACAAAGGAAGTTTAGCCTTGTGCTGACCATACAACTGAAGCTGATCTTCGGTTAATTCCAGCTTTTGCGCTACTTTTACGATGTTTTTTAACTGCACGGATTGTGCTATTTCAATATCGCTGGGAACTTTATATTCACTCATGTTATGAACTTAAAAGCTTACTTAATAGCAAAAATGACACCAATTGCGTTGGGACTTTTACTGTTTTTTTTCGCGTGCAAAGGTAAAGAAGAGTCTGTGTCTCAAAGCCAACCTGTTGTCGAAGAAAAAAAATTAGCCGATACTACCATCCATTTTCCCGATGAAATCCATTTCAGAAATGTAAAACAGCTGACATTTGGTGGAAATAACGCAGAAGCCTATTGGAGCAGGGATGGTCAATTACTTGTCTTTCAATCGGATAACCCAAAATGGGGGGTGTCCTGTGACCAGATCTTTGTATTTAATCCCCATACGGATGATTTGAGAAATAATCCTCCAACCCGTATTTCTAAACGAGAGGGAAGAACCACTTGCGCATATTTCTTGCCAGGTGATTCCTTAATTATTTATGCTTCTACCCACTCAGATCCCCAGGGATGTCCGCCCGTACCTGAAAGAAAAAAGGGTGGCAAATACGTTTGGCCCGTTTACAGTACTTATGATATCTATGCGGCAGATTTAAGAGGGAATCTGAAAATTCAATTTACGAACTCAGAGGGATATGATGCCGAACCAACGGTTTCTCCAAAAGGCGACAAAATTGTCTATACTTCTTTGAAACAAGGTGATTTAAACTTGTGGACTATGGACATTGATGGTCGGAATAAGAAACAAATAACGTTTTTGCCAGGCTATGATGGAGGTGCATTCTTTTCTCCTGATGGAAACTCTTTGGTCTTCAGAGCTTCGCGACCACCCACTTCTGAAACGCGAATGGAGTATTATGACTTGCTAAAACAAGGATTGGTGGAGCCCACTGAAATGGAAATATTTACCTGTAATTTAAAGGGAGGTAACTTAACTCAAGTTACCCATCTAGGAAAAGCCAATTGGGCTCCGTTTTATCATCCTTCTGGTAAAAAAATTATCTTTTCCTCCAATCACGCAAGCTCCCGTGGTTATCAATTTAATTTGTACATGATCAATACCGATGGCACAGGACTTGAAAAAGTCAGTTTTGATCCGGTTTTTGATTCATTTCCTATGTTTTCCCCTGACGGTAAAAAAATTGTTTGGGCCTCCAATAGAAACAACGGAGGAAGCCACGATACAAATTTGTTTATGGCAGATTGGGTGGATTAAGTATTGATTGAATGGATAAAACTGTCTGGAACTAGGCTGCGTCTTTAAGTTTAACAGGATACTAACATATGTTAGTTTAGGTGTTGTATATCAAACAACATGCCTTTCTTCGCATCATAACTGGCAACGCCAGATTGGAGATAAAGCTCCTTTTTATAGGGATATTGCCTGGCATCAATGATATATACTTTGCAACCAATGGCTTTTTGAAGTTCTTCGTTGCGCTCTTTCCAGCAAAAGGCAAGTTCTTCGGTGGTTTCATCGTAATCTTTTTTCCATTTATTGGTGAACATGACTTCCAAATAAATGATTCCGTTTTTAAAGTTGACCAATCGGCTGCAAAGGCCATGGTTGATTCTATAAACTACATCAGCTTTAAGCAGATGTTTGCGATTGATTTCTTTGATGTTGATTGCCATGCTGAATCCAGCACACAAATTGTGCCACATTTGAAGAAATCTGGAAATTCAAGGCATCAATAATAATTAAAATATTGAAATACAATTATATATAATTGTAATAAATATTTAATATGTAATTTAACTTTGAACGAGACTAGCGGTAAATGGCTACTTGCTTGATGGCCTGTCGATGGTGATCCAAACCAATATGAACAGAATAGATTCCACAGGGCAAATCCTGAATTTCTAATTGAAGTAAGCCGTTTTGAGAAAATGAAATGGGTACTGGCACTTTTAGCTTTATTCCGGAACCATTGTACCATTCAATAGACTCTATTGTATGTTCTTTGGGAAACTCAAGCTGTAGGCTGTATGAAGCAGGATTGGGATAGACTTGGATTTGTTCACTGGTTAAATCTCCAACCAAGGTAGGACTACACAGTGGTATGTTTTGTGTACAATAATTACATCGATAGGGAAGACTGCAGTCCAAGGTAAACGGATTAGCTTTTCCTTCTTGATAGCTTCCAATGAACTGACTGCGATTCCATTCAGTGGAATCAACCGGATCAGCCAGGTGCCAGACGCATAAAGTTTGTTTCATACTTTCAAAAAAACTACGATCGGCTTGCAATTCGTACATAGTAAAAAAATAAAAAATCGCCCTGGCAACATTGCCTTTGTGTTGTTCTCTGGGTTCAAACATGCCGGTAATAGATTCACTATAGGCATCTTTATTCATTAAAGGAATACTCGTTTGGGTAAAAGAGCGGTAGAACCATCGATCGGTATTGGCATCTGCAATTTCTCCAAAAGGATAATTGCTTCGAGCTTCGTTTACGGCTGCTCTGGAAGGAAATAAATGATGCATGTCAGATTTTGCATTGCCAGTTTCAGCACCTTTACTCTGTGGAAAAGTATGTTCACAATTGATGCCATTTGCATTGCCATTTTTTATCAAATATCCAATTGGATCAGAACTCGATGGATCCAAATACAATTTGTGACCAGAATAGACACATTCAACAGAATCCGATTCATTGTATATGTTTTGGTACATTTTTACCCGGGCCTGACTGTAATCCAGGACCACAGCTGGCTTAAACTGCTGGACTAGTTTTTGCACCAATAAAAACGAACTATCTCCGGGAAACAAGGTCTGCTGCATGTATTGCGCTGCAATACGTCCGGTGAGCAGGAAAAAAGCAATCGGAACAATTAAAATCAATGAAATCGGGCGCATCATAGCGTAAATATCGCATTTTTGTTTAAAACTTGAAATGCACATTGAAGAGTTTAGAACATATTGTTTGTCCAAGGCTCATGTTTCAGAGGAGTTTCCTTTTGGTCCGGATACTTTAGTATACAAGGTGAAAGGAAAAATGTTTGCCCTAACCGGTTTAGATGATGCCGAATTTAAAGTGAATTTAAAAGTGAATCCTGAAAGGGGAATAGAATTGCGTGAAACCTATTCTGACATTCAACCGGGATTTCACATGAATAAAGTTCATTGGATTACAGTACTTTTTGAAGGTGGATTGCCGTCTGCATTGTTACGCGAATTAATTGATGACTCATATCACCTGGTATTGAAGACTGTTTCAAAAAAGAACAAAACATGAAGGTATTTGATTACCTGATTATCGGAGGTGGAATTGCTGGATCTGCATTAGCTTTCGAGATGGCCCAAGCCCAGCAGGATTTTGCAATTGTAGAACATACTGCTCCTGGAAGTTCAACCTTGGTTAGCGCAGGATTGATCAATCCGGTGACCGGTATGCGGTTCGTGCTGAGTTGGAATTTTCCTTTAATTGAAATGGCGTTTAATCAATTTTATCAAAGGTTTCAGCAGCATTTTGGTGTTAAAATTCTCTACGAACATGCGATTTGGCAGAAACTGGAAAATGAAGATGCATGCAATCAATGGATGATACGGGCAAATGATATTTATTACCAACCTTATGTCGAACCTATTCAAGACGTTCCTTTTGATAAATTTCGATTTTCTGACCCTAGGTATGGTAAAATAAAAAGGGCTTTTCGCATTGACGTACAATTAATGCTAACAAGTGTTAGGGAGGAAGCAATACAAAAAGGACAGTGGATTTCAGGTAATTATTCACCTATGTCATTAAGAAAACAAGATGGGATGTGGTGGTTAGATAATCTTGGTGCGAGAAAAGCAATTTTATTTGCTGAAGGGTTTAAAGCCATCTTCAACCCTTTATGGGAAAACTACCCGATCATCCCGCTTAAAGGGGATTGTTCGACGTTTACCTTAGAGAATTTACAATTCAGTGATATCCTTAAAAGTACTTATTCATTGATTCCCCTAGGGGGTAACCGATATTGGTGTGGATCAAGCTATAAGCCCAATGACAAAACCCTTGATTTGGACCTCGATGAAATAGAACGGCAGCGTCATTTTATTGAAAAAATAATGGGGTCCTCTCCAAACAATTTTCAAGGATTCTTTGGAATCCGCGCTGCATCAAGAGACAGGAGACCCATCATTGGTGCACATCATGTTCATCCCGAGTGCTATTTATTCAATGGATTTGGAACGAAAGGGGCTTCGTTGGTTCCCTATTGTGCCCAACAGCTGATTGACCATTTGCTTCATAAGTCTTCAATCGACCCCGCCATTTCAATTCAACGGTTTCTTTAATTTTTGAGGATTGAACCAACCAGGTTCAATTGCACTAGACTTTGATCATTTCGTTCTTTTTTCTGGGCCGCGGAATGACGAATTGGATTATTTTTGCAGCTTCAAAAAAAAAATCACATGATTCTGGGTATTCTTAAAGAAAGTAGGGCAGGAGAGCAACGGGTGGCAGGAACACCGCAGGTGGTTAAACAATTCGTATCAAAATCGCATCAGGTCTTTATTGAAAAAGGAGCAGGAGAAGGTTCTGCTTTCAGAGACCAGGATTATGAACTCGCTGGAGCTACAATTGTTTCAACAAAAGCTGAGTTGCTGCAGAAAGTTGAAGTGGCAATCAAAATTAATCCTCCTACTGTAGAAGAAGTACAGATGGGTAAACCCAATCTGGTTTGGATGTCTTTGTTGTTCCATCTCATGAATCCAGAATTGATCAACCATATTGCACAGGCAGGCCAAACCGCTATATCGATGGATGCAATCCCGAGAATTTCCCGGGCACAAAGCATGGACGTTTTGAGTAGCCAAAGCAATCTTGCGGGTTATAAAGCAGTCCTTTTAGGGGCTGATTATATGACCAGGGCATTTCCTTTGATGATGACTGCAGCGGGAACCATTACACCTTCTAAAGTGCTCATCTTTGGAGTGGGAGTAGCAGGTCTCCAGGCCATTGCAACGGCTAAAAGACTCGGTGCGGTGGTTGAAGCTACGGATGTAAGACCTGAGACTAAAGAACAAGCTGAATCTTTGGGTGCAAAGTTTATTTCTGTTGAAGATAAAGGGGTGGTTACGCAAGGAGGATATGCTAAGGAAGTTTCTACAGAATATCTTGAGAAACAAAAAGCTGCCGTCAATAAATCCCTTTTCAATGCAGATTTGGTCATTACGACTGCATTGGTTATGGGAAAGAAAGCACCGGTCTTAATTACGGCAGATCAAGTTAGACAGATGAAATTTGGTGCCGTCATTGTCGATATGGCTGCTGAACAAGGTGGAAACTGTGAATTGACCAAATCAGGTGAAGTGGTTACGGAAAATGGCGTTAAAATCATCGGTTTGACCAATCTTGCCTCAAGTCTTGCGACAAATGCCAGCGAACTATATGCTAAAAACGTATTTAATCTGATGGTTCAATTGGCCGGAAAAGATGGATTTCTTCGTGATATGTCAGAAGAAATTACGCAAGCGACGTTTATTGTTGATAATGGTAAAATTTTAAGATCATAATGGGATTATTACAATTTATTCACGAGCACATTGAGATGATTTACCTGATCATCCTGATGATTTTCGTAGGGATCGAACTGATTTCACATGTACCCTCCGTACTTCATACACCCTTGATGTCTGGAGCCAATGCAATCCATGGCGTAGTGATTATTGGGGCCATTATTGTTATGGGCCAAGCTCAGGAAACACTTCATCTTATTTTGGGCTTTATAGCTGTGATATTGGGTACGCTTAATGTTGTAGGCGGGTTTGTGGTGACTGACCGTATGTTGGAAATGTTTAAGAAAAAGAAATGATGGAACACATTTTGGAGATTTTGTATTTAGTTGCAGCAGTGACCTTTATGATCGGTCTGAAAATGCTCAGCAAACCAGATACCGCAAGAAAAGGAAATTCAATTGCAGCAGTGGGTATGACCATTGCCATTTTTGCTACCATTTTCCTGTTCAAAGATTCTACCGGCCAACATTTAGGCAACCTCTTATGGATTTTTGTAGCACTCGTGGTTGGAACCGTAATAGGGTACGTCATGGCAAAGAGAGTACAAATGACCGCCATGCCTCAAATGGTATCATTTTTTAATGGTATGGGAGGCGCTTGTGCAGCGATGATTTCATTGATTGAGTATGGACACTTGCAACATTTAAGCAATGGTGATGTGACTCAAATGAACAATCAGAAAATTATCATCATTCTGGCCGGTTTGGTTATAGGTTCTGTATCCTTTGCCGGAAGTATGGTGGCCTTTGGAAAACTTGAAGGTAAAGTTGGCGATTACAGTTTGAAAGGGCAACAATTGGTAAATATGGGACTTTTAACAGCCATTCTTGTTGGATCTTTACTTTATGTGATGGGAATGGTGGAAGGAAGCATTTGGTTTTATGGTATCCTCATTTTGTCTTTGCTGTATGGCTTGTTGTTTGTTTTTCCCATCGGTGGAGCAGACATGCCTGTAGTCATATCATTATTGAATTCATTTACTGGTGTTGCAGCTGCCTGCGGTGGGTTTTTATATGACAACTATGTCATGCTCATCGGTGGAATTCTCGTGGGTTCTGCAGGGACGATTCTTACTGTGGCGATGTGTAAAGCCATGAATCGCTCGCTCACCAATGTATTGGTAGGAAATTTTGGTGGAAGTACGGGAGGAACCGCCACATCCATACAAGGAAATATCAAAGAAATTAGCCTCAGTGACGCAGCAGTTTTAATGAAATATGCAAAGAAAGTCGTTATTGTTCCGGGATATGGTTTGGCTGTGGCTCAAGCCCAACATGTTTGTCACGAAATTGAAAATTTGCTTGAAGACGAAGGTGTCCAGGTGAAATATGCAATCCATCCGGTTGCTGGAAGGATGCCCGGGCATATGAACGTGTTACTTGCAGAAAGCAACGTTTCTTACGATAAATTGATAGAAATGGAAGACATCAATCCTGAATTTGCGTCTACCGATGTCGTCCTTGTGGTTGGGGCAAACGATGTAGTAAATCCAGCCGCTAAAACAGATCCCAATAGTCCGATTTATGGAATGCCAATTTTGGAAGTTGAACAATCTAAGAGTATTATCGTACTTAAAAGATCCATGAAAGCCGGATATGCTGGAATTGATAATGCATTATTTTTCTCACCACAGACTTTCATGTTGTTTGGCGATGCGAAAGATTCACTGACTAGACTGGTTACGGAGATCAAAAATTCTTGATAAAGTATTGATTTGCAATTGTTTATTCAATAGATTACATAAATATTATTAAAATATATAAGCAACTGATAAGTAGTGTCTTATTAATATTTTAACTTATATATAATTTTTTTTTGGAAATATTAAAAGTATTCATACATTTGCTGGGAATGGTTCGAAGGGACCATTGTAATGTTTTCAATTAACCAAACTCAAGACGAAGATCTCCGGACGAAGCATCCAGGATATTAGTGACTACTTGTTTAATCCTTATGTCAAACGTAATATTCTATTATTACGTTAAGTGACTTTAAGGTTATTTCGGAATCTGCCGTTGAGGTTTGGTGAAAGTATTTTAAAAAAAACTTGTAAACCATAATCTCATGAAAAGACCTAAACTTTTAATGTTGCTTTTCGCTATGCTTTGCGGATTTCACTTAGGCGCACAATCACCTTTGCCGAGCCTTAAATCCAGTGAAACTTCCAAGCAACTTCTTCAAGTTGAATTGGGCAATTTGAAAACGGCTTATGATAATAACCGTTCAACACAAATTGAATCCAAGATTCAACTCTATGCATTGGCATTGGAATTCTTAAATGAAGCAACGGTCATACCGCCTACGGTGAACTATGCACTGACCTCTGCTTTTCTCAATCATGAAGTAAATCGCTATCAGGCAAATGACACAGAAGCCTTTGAACGGTTTTACCGCAAACAGTGGAAACAAGAGTTCCAGGATCTGGTCAATTTATTAAAGAATTAATATCCCTTTTTAACCATTAATAGCCAAAACTCAATCTCATGAAAAACAGATTAACTGTTGGTTTGAGCAAAATTCAGTCCAGTCTGGTGATTTTTGCTTTAATCATTTTTTCTCAAGGACTATCTGCACAATTTTATACGCGTACCAATTGTGGTGATGCTTATGTTCAGGCTTTTGGACAAGTTGGAACAACATTTTTAGGCCAGGGTGATGATGTAACATTTACCCTGAATCTACCTTTCACATTCAATTATTATTGTACCAACTACACCAGCGTTACGGTTGGAACCAATGGTTTTATTGGATTTCCAGCAGGTACCACCCGTGGTTTGACCAATGCCGCTTTACCTACAACTCTGACTGGAGCCTGTATATATGGTATGTGGGATGACCTGGACATTAACCAGGCTACTGCCGCCAATGCTGGTGTTTATTACAGGACAGATGGAACAGCACCTAACCGTATATTCACCATAGAATGGTACAATGCCGGACATTTTCCGGATGCGGCCAATCAAACGGTAACTTTCCAAGTCAGACTTTATGAAACTTCTAACCTGGTGAAATTTCAGTACCTGGATGTATTCTTTGGCGGAACACAGGCAGGTTTTGATAGAGGTTTAAGTGCTACAGAAGGCGTCGAAGGACCAGTAGCCACCCCACGCGATTTTAATCAAATTGGATTTAATCAAGCCATCCTGAACAATGGCGATTGTTTCTTATACACACCGCCACCTCCTGGCTGCCCTGGGTTTTCAGTGCAAAATATTACTTTAGGGATGGCTCCGGGTACCTGTGAAGCAAATGTTAACCTGAGCGATTATATCAGTCCAAGAGGATGTACGGCCACTTTTGATCCTCCTGGACCGACATTTAAAGGAGGTGTTACTACGGTAACCGCAAAGAATGGATGTATCACTTTGACCTTTACGGTAACTGTACAGGATGTAGAGCCTCCAGTAATTGTTGGCTGTCCAAAAGCCGTAATTTTGAATCTTGGCCCTGGAGAATGTGAAGCCTCTTGGGACGCTCCACCATTAATGGCCATGGACAACTGCCCTGGAACCAATTTCAGTGGCCCGATATTTACATCCCCAGGTTGTCAACTTGGTGCTAATAACTTCTTGACAGCGGGTGGTTTTTATATTGGTTTAATGTTCAATATTCAAAATACCAGCTCCCGGTTGATGGCCATTAAAGGCTTAAGTTTTATGCCACATAATGGGGTGGGCAATGTTTATAGAATATATAGCACTACCGCACCTGGAACATGGCAACCTGTTGCCAATAATGCTGCAGCCTGGACACAGGTGGCAAATGATATGGTTAAAATTGGACAATCTAATTTTCCTCCTACAAATCCACGTTTGTTGACTCAATTTGATTTGACAAATCAAATCATTATGGCACCTGGAGAATCTCGCGGTATGGCTATTTATGGTACCAATCCTGGAGTTTCTCAATATTATGTCAATGGAGCAGCTCCATGTTCTACAACGCCTCAGGGGGATGCAAATTTGAAGATTGATGTAGTCGCTGGTAGGGTTCAATACGGAACAGCCTTTTTCCAGGTAACCGGTACGTTCTCGATCAGGATGTTTAATGGAAATGTGGATTATCAGTTTGGGGACAACATGATTCGGGTAATTCAAACCTGTGGTCAACCTTATGGACCCGGAACTTTCTTTCCAATTGGTTGTAGAACACTTTGCTATTCGGCCACCGACGCTCAAGGAAACGTGGCTACCTGTCAATTTGATGTTTGTGTGAACGAATACGCTAACACCGTAACTCAATTGGCTTGCAATGATGAAATCCAAATCAGTTTGGATGAAAACTGCTATGCGACCATTTCTGCTGATGAAGTGTTGACTGGAGGTCCGTATCGTTGTTATGATGATTATATCGTTGAAATCCGTGACTGGATCACCAATACATTGGTTGATAGACAAGCAAATGTTCCTGGTGCTCAAGTTGGTGTTCAGGACCTTGGCCGTGAATTGAAATTAACCGTGCGTGATCCTCAAACAGGCAATACTTGTTGGGGCCATGCAACTGTGGAAGATAAACTTCCACCAACCCTTACTTGCCCGAGAGATACCTGTATACCTTGCTATTCTGGAATTGCGCCAAGTTTAACGGGTTCACCATCTGTCGATGAAAATTGTACTTCATATACATTGACCTATCGCGATGATATTACCATTGGTTCTTGTGCTGCAGGATACGATCGCATCATTCGCAGAACCTTTACAGCTACAGATCCTTCCGGAAACAGAGGGTCCTGCGTGCAAACCATTACGGTAAGTCTTGGAAGTCTTTTGGATGTTTCTGTGCCAGGAAACTGGGATAATATTGACAATCCTATGTTGGCTTGCAATGAAAAAATAGACCCTAATAAAGATGTAACTCCTCACATGTTAGCTTATCCATATTGCGTAGATGGATATTTACTCGACTCTGCGCATTGGTTTGCTACAGGAGGGTTTTTACCGAGCCCTGCAGGAGATTTGGCTGGCGAGCGTTTACCTCGCGTCCTGGGTTGGAACTGTTTGGATTCAGGCCCTTATCAAGGCCATCCAAGCCCATTCCCAGTTTATTATCCGCCTCATACCAGCTGGAGAACAAACAATCCAGTATGCTGGGGACCAGACGAAATCATCATGTGGCATGGAACAGGATACCCAGGAGGTGTGAATTGTCACAACCTGGCGGTTAATTATGTGGATATTGTTATCGATGTTCAAACTTCAAACTGCGACGCGGGTCCAGTGGGTTGTTATAAATTATTGAGAAAATGGACGGTAATGGACTGGTGTACCAGTGAAATTGGAGGTACTAACCAAGTGATTAAAGTTGCTGATGCAGAAGGACCTAAAGTTCTTTATCCAGATACTGTAATTGTGAACATGGAAGTGTGGACATGTACTGGCCGTTGGGAAGTTCCACCAGCCTGGTTAGTAGACAATTGCAGCAATGAAATTCATTATACGGTAGAAGTTGAAGCAGGAACCGTCTTAGGAAATGAAACCAGTGGTTATGTTGTGGTGGATATGCCACGGGGAGTTCAAAATGGTTACATCGTTGCCGAAGATTGTTGTGGAAATATCACCAAGAAAAGACTTGCTTTGGATGTCCAGGATAACGTACCTCCAGTAGCAGTTTGCGAACAGAAGACCGTTGTTTCTATCAACGGAAACCAATCTCCTGGAGAAAACTTTGCAAAAATCTTTGCTGAATCATTTGATCAGGGAAGCTTTGACAACTGTGCTCCTCACGTCTTCTTTAAAGTAATCCGTATGGATCACTTAAGAGGAACCAATAACGGTAGCAATGCTAACCAAGCGGATAATGGTACCAACTGTGCCGGAATCAATGGTGATGACAATGCTATCCTCGATGGAAACCAAATCTATTTCGATGACCATGTGAAATTCTGCTGTTCAGATGTTGGAAAAACTATTATGGTTGTGTTCCGTGTATTTGATCGCGAAACTGGAGCTGGTCCTATTGCTCCTTCTAGAATGAACCCTGGTGGTAACCTGTTCAACCGCTTTAGCGATTGTATGGTTGAAGTTGAGGTTCAAGATAAGAGTGTTCCAACCGTAGTTGCTCCACCAAATATCGTGGTAAGCTGCTGGTTCTGGTTTGACGTTGATAAACTGGATGATCCTAATGATGCTACCTTCGGTAGAGTAGTGACTGATCTTTCTGACAGACATAAAGTGGTTACCAAAGATTTGGTTTGCTACAACTATTGT
>JRYK01002856.1_pt1 | contig 73104 bp, 56 predicted proteins | sample 235381 | NCBI WGS metagenome assembly JRYK01 (sample SAMN03074220, study PRJNA261476) | activated sludge metagenome | biome: Wastewater Treatment Plant; feature: Wastewater; material: Activated sludge; isolation source: activated biomass of a wastewaster treatment plant treating hydrocarbon... ... | reverse complement strand
GTTTATTGGGGGTTAAGACACCTGCTCCAATAATTCTAGCGCGTCGGAACAGAAGTCGTCATATCGTTGAGCGAGTGATCTGTATGGTGATATAATTTGGCTCATAATATTAAGTATAAATAATATTTTTACATTTTCTGTATTTGAACAATTAAATACAGCCTAGGAGAATTGTCATCCTTTATTTTTTATTGTTTCTCTATAAATTTTTAATCCTGCTATACTCATGAGTAAGGGTATATTTCGGATGGGCTTCCGGTCATTATCCTTGGTTGGTTCGTCTAACTCTTCATAAGGAAGCAAATCATTATGGATTTTCAATTCATCATTACGGGTTATTCCATAAATCCATCCGTTGGTGATTTTTTCATTAAACCACCTGTTATGCTCCATTATAGCCATTTGTTCGACTTCCTCTTCGGTAAAGTTTACCACAAGATCTGACTTGTCATCGTTTGTTATGTTGTAACCAAAAGCCTGGAGTTTTCTAATCATATCCATGGCTTGCTGCCTGTTTGAATTTTTGAATTCCTCATTTAATTCATCCCATGGTTTCATGCTTGTTTTATTAGAGCCTTTTTCCAATTCCCCTTTGAGCCAGTTTTCATGAATTTTTGAAGCCAGTATCTCAAGTGAATCATGAGGTATAATTTTGTTCTCCATATAGTTATCTAATTCCTTAATATCAACATGAATAGACAAGACTTGTTCCGGAGGAAGATGAGAATTTGAAAATTTTTGCCCTTTCAAAATCCTGCTTTGCTGAATGATGGTTTCCAATGATCGCGCACCATGTTTGAAGCCAGGAATTTCGAGTAAGGCTCCCAGAAGGCCATCATCCATATGAACATAATGATGGTGGTCAGCGTGATGAAGCAAGAGATTTCGCAATACAATAGCTCTTCGAAGTGGATAAAACACATCATTTGGAGTTAATTGATTAATCCCTTGAATATTGATAAATGCCTTAAGCCTGCTCACAAAATCAGGAAGCTTTGCACCACGATCTATGGAAGGATCGTTGATCTTTCCTTCAAATATCTCAAAACTGGAGCAACTGCCTCCTGCAAAAATATAAATCGCTCTTCCGACTGGATGCATGGACTCTCCATCCTTAAACATTCCATCCTGCATGGGTGCAAGAAAATAACGAAGCCAGCCAAGTTTTCTTCCTTCGCAATCACAGTCGAACTCATCAAAAAACACAAAAGGCACTTTACCCATCACACATTCATCGCGAACCTTTTGAAATGCCATAGCGAGATCTGAGTAAGATTGAAACTGCGAAAGGTTGAACTCGAGAATTAGAGCGTTTTCCTGAATTGACTTGGCCAATTGCTTGACCCCAAAAGATTTTCCGGAACCGGGAGGACCGAAAACTCCAATTGACATAGGCTTAAGTATGCTTTTGTCATCTATAAAATGTTGAATGGAAAAGTAAATACTTCTGAAAGCTTCAATTTCCGAAGGAACATAGGTAAGCAGATTTTTTACCTTTAGATAGGGTATTGCATCGAATAGCAAAGCCTTTCCGGTCTTGACAAACTGGATTGCATTGCTGAGTATTAGGGAAGTGTCATTAAAAATCATGTGTTGCAAAATCGATGGATTACTGACTCCGGAAGTAAAATCAGTTACATCCACAATTTTCACACTCGAAATATCACTATTAAATATCCTTTCAGCAGGAAAGTCTACAGACTTTGAATTTTCACTATACACCAAAATCCCAGCTTCACCACGATGACCAGCTTGAACGGCATGACATACGGCCCGGCATATTTTTTCAGAATCCGAGCATTCTAATTCCTCCAATTTAATAAGATTTGATATCAATGCTGCGTAGAAGGCTTCTGAACCAACAGCCAATGGGTTGTATGATTGACTTTCAGTTTCAATTTCTCCAGGCAAGTAAATAAACCGGTCAACATGATGATCCTTAAGCCTGGATCTGTAAAACACAGCTTCATGCCCAAATCGTATAAGCAGATGCCCAAATTCCTTGAGAAGCTTGAGTTTTGAATCTGACTCCAAAGCCTTAAGAATATCCTCCAAAGTCTTATCCCAAGATTTGGATTGACTTAGCTGAATACCTGATTCACGAAAGCTTTCTGCTTTGATGACCAATAGGCACAGAGGCATAGTTACAGCGGTAAAAAAAGCCCGTAGGGTATTTATTTCCTTTAAATTGTTAAGCTCCAGAACAAATTGACATTTAGCTGAAGTATTGGCAATTCTTTTAAGCAACAAATTCCTTACTTCATCCGAGGAATAATCCATGTCATAAGATAAGAAAAAATCGCAGTTGGTATCATCGATGTTTTTCAATTCATTTGATAAAATCTTGACTTGAAATGGGTCAGATACAAAACCAATGAATTGATCTAGTATTAATTCATTTTCATATCGACCTTGCTTTACTATGCAAAATGGAAATCCTGTTTGAATTGCAAGTATTTTTGAGTGAGCGGTAATAAAAATTTGATGAGTGGCATTTATTAAATTATATTGGATAGATTCCATAACTAGGTGTGAATGATAAGGTATTTCCATTATCATTAAACGTTTGAACGAATTTTCATTTGGTGATATACATTTTGATGAATTATCGAATAAAATTACATATTGGTTATTAGTTTTATCTAAAACAGAAAGTATTTCAATATTCATATTTGATAAATATTTATGCTATATATATTATGTTAAATGTTTTTCTTTAGCCTGTGAGTTTCTTTAATTCACTTCGATATAAATCGACAAACGTATTTTCAGTGAAATGAGTTTTATTACATATTAAAATAGCCTCTTCTAATGCTTTAATAGCTTCATTTCTTTTTTCCTGCATAATAAAGACCTTACTTAATTCATATAATTTATCTGCTATTTCACTCCGTTCATTTCCAGTTAAAATCTTACTAATTTCAATTGATTTACTCATTAATTGTTCTGCATTTTCTAGTTTATTAAGTTTAACCCGGATCCAACCTAGCCTGAAAAATTCTTCTGCAACCAGAGAGTTATTTGAACCAAACTTATTCTCATAAATATTGATTGATTCAGTGATTAATTTCTCGGCTTCTAGAAAACGATTAGCACGAATAAGGACTCCAGATAGAATCCCTTTTAAGTGTGCAACTTCAGGAGCGTCAGATCCGCAAATATTTATATAAACATATATGGCTCTATTTAGCAAGGATACTTTTTCATCAAACGATTGAAACTTTGAACGACCAAGATTCACTAATGTTTTAGCATAATCTTGCGTATCAATTTCATCACATTTTTCAAATATCTCAATTGCTCTTAGGTATAGATCATCAAGATAACGGTTTTCGTCATGTAACGAAATAAAGTAAGCCAGGTTATTAATTGCGATGGCAACCTGAGGGTGCAGATTCCCAAAATAGGATTCTACTTCATCTACGACCATTTGATTCAATTCTTCCGCTTCTTCGTAAAACCCCATATTTCCATAAAAACAACCAAGATGATTCATGCATATAATTATATCATAAATATTGAATTTATTTACAATCCATTTTTCGAAGGAAGACTTGTATTTTTTTGTAATCCATTTATTTTCCTTCCATTTATTCCAGTAAGAATGAAGTTCTAACTCATGATATTCTGATAATATCATGAAGTGGTCCATATTGAGTAAGCAATTTTGTAGGCGGCCATATAATTTAGAGTCTTCCAATAACCAGGGTAATTCAAAGCTAACTCTGCCATCAGCTGGCAAAGATTCAAAATAATCTGCCAATTTAATTCTGTAATCAGTTATTATTTTATTGGTAGGTAAAAACGCTTTTTCGACTGCTTGCATTAGGTAGTCGTTGGCAAAAATCCATATACCATTTCTACTAATTATTTGATCTTCCAAAACAGCTCGAAATGGTGAGAAGAATGCATGAGGCAGTTTCGTAGTTCCTTCAGGTTTTAGAAGTTCAAGAAGTTCCTTCTCACTGAGGCCATCTCTTGCTGACCAGATAAAGGATAGACAGTCTTTAACTAGATCTTTTCTTTCTTTACTATAATCTAATTGATATCTATATAATACTTGTTGAAGGAGACTTGGAATGTCTTTTTTGGACAGATAATTGTCAATTAGCTCATTAATATGCTCAAATGAGCCAGTGACTCGTAATTCATCAAGCAATATTTTTAGAAATAGTGGATTTGAAGTTATTTCGGTGTTTACAATTCGCTGAAGATGTTTTTTGTCCAATTTTTTACTGAAATGTTGCAAATATGCTCCGATCAGCATTTTTTTTTCATCAAGACTTAGCAGATTAAGTTGTAGCCTCTTCCAACTCCGTTTATTCACAATTTCTATAGATTCTCCGGAGGAATTCGAGACAATTAAACGCAAATTATCTTTGAAGGGAAATTCAGGCAGCCAGCTTAAAGTAGGTATATTATCGAATTCTTCTAGTTGATTTATTCCATCAAGCACTATTATGAAACATAACTTATCTCTTGCCGCTTTAATTCTTGCCTTTGACAACCAATTTATTAAATCTTTGACCAAGTCTTCGTTTCTTATTGGGACTTCAGTTGGATCTTTTGTCCAGTTTTTTATTTCCGTTATTAAGCGGGATATAAGCTTCAAGTAATCAGTGCTGTCTGGGGTTGCACCGATAAAGTGTTGAAAAACATAGTCTTTCGGATGCCTTGCTCTCCAATGATTAATCCAATTTGCCAACAACGCTGATTTCCCACATCCGGATTCGCCCGTTATGATCAAAGGACCATCACCTGAGGATGCATGTTGATCCAGCATGTCATAGCATGATTGGCGTGGGATATAAGTTCTTCTTCTAGATTCAGCAAAGGCTTCGTGGTCTAATGCCTCCCTGGTTAACTTATCTTGAACTTCTTCTTTGGGATACTGCTGTTCAATAACAGATTTGAGATCATCCAATACTACTAATGCCAACTCTTCAGGATTCGCATAATCCTCCCGTAACGGTATATGGTATTTATGGCAACATTTTCTGATAGTGTCTTTGAAAGCTGCTTGTTTCTTTTCCGAGTCTGCATTCACAGACAAAAAATCAGCTCCCCTATCATGCGCATAGACTGGGTCTCTGAAATAAAAGAATGAATGTCCAGCCATCTCAGGTTGATGGAGTACCCCTTTTATAACTTCCAATTCGGTTACACTTTTTTCCCGCTGTGAACTAAGCCAATCGTTTTCCTCATTCAGGAGCTCATTAAATGCTTCAGCAGGAGGAACCCAGCCATATCGTTCTCCCACCAGGCAGATGAAGTAGGGCCTGCAGGCATTGATTTCGTCAAAACAAATTTTAAGCGTCTCTTTTTGATTACTTTCTTCTTCTGTAATTCCCCATCGAAGATCCACCTCCACAAATTCAACATAACGCTCCCTGCAATAACTTCTCAACTGAGGCCAAACCTGGGTCATGAGCAGATTGCGCTCTTCTTCCATATCCCTGAATGTGGAAGAAATAAATACTCTTATGATCCGCCGGTCAATGGTTGGCTTGAGGTTCATGATTTCCGCCTTATGATTCAAATCATCATCATCAATTCTTCAAATTTACTATGCTATTCCATGCATTACCTTAGAAATCATCATGTATTTCCAGGTGCTATTTTCCCTGCTCATTACTTCTCTGATGTTATGTGCAATGGAAACGATCTGATCGGATTGATTAAGCAGCTGCTTTTTTTGGCTATGAAAAAAATTCGCCATCACCATAGCATCACTCAACGAACGTTCCCATTCTTCAAAATATTTCCAGAGTTCCATACCCGCAAATAAGGGTGGCACACCGAGTATTACGAAAACAGATATGTTGTGCAAGATGTGGGTATCAAAGGATGTATGAATTACATTTAATATACTGGATAGTAAATGCAGGATCACACCAAATACAAAAAAATAAGTCAATATCTTGCTCAGTTTATTTTCAATTTTATGTTTATAAACAATTTTTTTAATTCTTTCACCATGCAAATGATATTCAATTTGATTTTCGATGAGATCCATTAATGGCGTGAAAAATTTTGATGGTTCCTTTTCATGAATTGAATGAGAAACCAGGTAATTTTCAATTTGAATTAGCCGATGATCCGGATTTCCAAGATAACTGTTTTCCATCATTGGAAGGATATATGACTGATCCTCAAGTTTTATCACAGGGATATTGGCTTTAGAAAAAACCAATAAGACGCGCAGTCTTTCGGCCTCAATCCTTGAAGTAATTTTTTCGACTTTGGAGATTTTATTGTTGGCTTTGCTAGCCAATATGAAGGTCATTAGCACCATTAGGGCTTCCAGAATGGAAAATATTAAGCTGTAATAGCTGTCCATTTTGAAACAAAAAGGGAATATAAGGGTATATACAGCAATGATCCCTGTGACAATTCCCCATCGCCAATATTTTTCATATTGTGATTTTAATGCCAGGGCTTTTTGATCTTTCTCCGCCAATAAATCAGAAATTATTTTTGGAGTGATTTCATCATTTTTATAAGCAAATATGATTTCCAGTTTTTTCTGTGCAGACCTAGCATAATCTACGATTATTTGAGTACCACTTGCACCCGATGATGGTTTCCCGTTCCATACAGCAATAAGGTAATCACAGGTATCAACGATTTTCTTTCCGCAATTTAAATATGCTTCATTTTTCTCTTTTCGATCTAAAGATTTTCCTTCAATGGACCTTGGAACTTCCGGAGGAAATTGATCACACCAACGTCGAAGCTCTTTCACACGTTGATCTGTATCAAAATCCTTCTCATACTCGCTGAGCGAAAACGGGAGTATGATTTTGATCTGCGCTTTAAATTTTTCCTTTGCTATCCTGGCAAACAAAGTATCTGCTCCATAAGCTAATCCTGTAATTGCTTCAAAGGTTTCAGCATTATTTTGAACTAATATTTTCGATATCACATCTGTGATGGCCTCCTGTACAAATGCTTCATCAGCCAAATTCCGATGGCCTGTAATTCCAATTTTAATCACCTTCATATATATTGACTAATAAGGAAAGTAAAATTAGATATTCCGGTAATTCTCCAATTGGATAATATTAACTTTACTTCATTCCGTTTTATTTGATCACCTCCCAATTCCTATACCCAAACAATTGCCGGCCTCCCAATAGCTTTTGTTCAATAGCCGTCAATAGCCTGTATTTTAGTCTTTCGTGTTTTAAAGTTGTGCGTAAAGGTTTATAGTCTTTTTCAAAATGCAACTGATCCCGCCAGTTGAAACGAGCCATAAATTCTTTTAGCACAGCCGGATGCGTTTCCCGAAAAACTGCATAATCATTCATGTTGCCATAATCAAAATCGGAAGCTCGCTTTTCATGTCGACGTTTGACTTCTTCCGCCTGGTGATATGCACCATCCATCACCACCGTTTTTTGTTGCATCATAAAAGGTGGACGTACCCAACCATAATGATAAATTTCAGCATCTACCTTACGGACCTTCAGGGGGCTACTGTTGATTTTGTCGCGGTAGTTTGTTCCATCGAACATCTTATATTTTCTGAAGGACTGCGCATCACCAAATGAATGGATGTCAGGATGATTGCGTATTAAACGGATCTCCGCCGGATACCAGGCATGCGAGACCACATAATGATCATAATCTCCCCAAAAATGTTTGTATCGGAATAAAAACCCCTCTGTTTTTTTATCCTCAGCGTATTGCGAACAAACGTTCGTTAGCATTGGGTGAAATCGTTCATGGATCAGCTCATCCGATTGGAGATACAACAACCAGTCTCCTGTACAAGCATTCTTGGCTACATCCGTTTGTTGGGCATATACCGTTCCTTTAGGATATCGTTCTACATCCCATTCGGTGTGGATGATTTTTATTTTTTCAGAACCGATTGCCTTTATTTGAGCCTCAGTGCTATCGTCCTCATCTCCTTTTCCAAGCGCGATGATAAATTCATCCACAATGGGTAATACAGAGCAAATGGATTCTGTCAGCGGGTAATACAATTTGGAAGTATTCCGCATGAAGGTAAATCCACTGATCATCATGAAATCTGCTCTTTGAAATTTTCGCTATGCCCTGAGTATCCATTTGGTAATCTCCTTCCAACTGGCTTTCTTTCCATACAATAAAATACCCACGCGGTAAATTCTTCCGGCCACCCAAATCATGAAATAACAAAATGCATACAACACCACCAGAGAAACGAAAATTTTCCACCAGGGAGGGTCAAAGGCCAATAAGGCTGGCATGACAACCGGACTGAAAAACGGGAAAAAAGAGGCAAATGTAGCCAGGCTGCTGTCCGGAAGCCGGATGGCCTGAAACATGATGTAAATGGCCAACAAAATGGGAATCGTCACGACAATCGTCAGTGATTGTGCATCGTTCATGTCATCTCCAGTGGCTGCTCCAATGGCAGCAAACATGGACGCATATAAAAAGTATCCTCCTAAAAAGTATAGCAAAAATACAATGCCAATCTTTAACCAATTCAAGCTGGCGATTTCACGCAGCAAAGTGACCATTTCGTCCTGATCAATGGGCGCTTGTTGCGCCATCGGCTGACTGACTTCCTGCAATTGTTGAAGGTCGATGCCTGAAATTTGCATTCCCACTATGTAGATCACCGGAAGTAAAACCAACCATATGACAATTTGCGTTAACCCTACCAAACCAACACCGATGACTTTTCCTAACATCAAGTCTACCGGTTTGGCAGAAGAAATGATAAGTTCAACTACGCGGTTGACTTTCTCATCCGCCACCGAGCGCATGACCGAAGCTCCATAGAGGAAAATGATGAAAAAAATTACATATCCCATGGCACCACCAATTACCGTAGCAATTTTAACCGTATGCGCGGACCGGTCTTTTTCTTCTGCTGAAACCGGTTCGGGGTCGATACTGATGTCCGTATCCAGTTTGTCAAGCTGTTCCTGATTCAGGGACAGCAAACGGATTTTCTGCGCCCGAATGGTTTTTTCCAGTATGCCTTCCAGTTTTGATTCGTGTTCTATGTCCAGGGGTTTGTCGGAATAGAAATAACAGGTGTACTCTTTTACATCAACACCGGCAAAGTTGGGTAGCACCCAAATTCCATCGATTTCCGATCTTGCATATTGGCTTTTTAAACTGTCTAATGAAGATTGGCTTACTTCAAATTTAAATCGGTGGTTGTCCGTTGGCAATGAAAGTTCCATTCCACTTTGATTGGATACTGCAATGACGTATTGTTTGTCACCCTCGTAACTGAATATGATGCCAACCACAATAAAAAAGATGAGGAATCCCAATGGTGTCAATAAGGTGGTCAGAATAAACTTCCAATTCTTGACTTTCGTGATGTATTCACGACTGATGATCAATCCTAGCTTATTCATGACTTTTTTCTTTTACGGTTTTAATAAAAATTTCATTGAAACTGGGGAGTAATTCTCTGAAGGAGACCACACTTTTACCTTGTTGAATCAAATAGTGGAGGATGTCGTTGCTGGTTTTTTCACCCAACAGCCGAACATGCAGTCTCTTTGGACTTACCGGAATCCACTCAAAATCTTCATGTTCCGGAGGACTGTATTCTGATTCCAGTTCCACATCAAACAAATGCTCTTTGAATTGATTGCGTACGGCTTGAACTTCACCGTTGAGTACGACTTTTCCTTTATTGATTAATATGATGTGTTCGCACATCTCTTCCACTTGTTCCATGCGATGGGTGGAAAACAAGATGCTGGCACCTTCATTTTTCAAACGAATGATTTCATCTTTGATCAGGTTGGTATTGATGGGATCCAGTCCGGAAAATGGTTCGTCCAGGATGATCAGCTTGGGATTGTGGCTAACCGTTGCAATGAACTGAACTTTTTGTGACATCCCCTTGGATAACTCTTCAACTTTTTTTGTCCACCAGGATTCGATTTCAAATTTTTTCATCCAACTTACCACACTGCGTTCTGCATCTTCCTTTCTCAAACCGCGAAGCCTTGCGAGAAAAACCAGTTGTTCACCGACTTTCATTTTCTTATATAATCCCCTTTCTTCTGGCATATAGCCAATGGATGGATCCTGAATTTTATAAATGTTCTGGTCATTCAACAAAATCTGGCCGGAATCGGCCTGGGTGATTCCGGTAATGATGCGAATCAATGAGGTCTTTCCTGCACCATTTGGGCCCAGGAGGCCAACAATACAAGACTTGGGCACATTGAAACCGACCTGATCAACCGCTCTGAAACCGCCATAATCTTTTACCACACCATTTAATTCCAGTAGATAATCCATTTGATTACAATTTATCTGATTTGAAAACCAAAAATAGGGGAATTCTTCAGGAATGCAGATTTGGTTACCCTCGATTCGTCTAAAATGCCAAATAATTCGACCCATGAGTTTTTTCAATGGTCATTCAGCAAGAGCTAAGCATTGCTCACTGGATGCTCGTGTTTGAGCACACCATCAAAAGGAACCTCAAATCGGTAAACTCAGGTCAAGAGGTGAAGAAAAATTGATTGAGTAGGTAATTTTACATGGATGCATCGACGGTGATCCGAAAGTATTGAAGGCTAAGCTAGGCGGGTTATTCTTTTGGATAGGAGAGATCAGGACAGCGCAATTTGCCGAAGTAGTAAATCAAATTCACGCCAAAGCTCACAAATTGGTCTTTTTCGTTGTGATCCCCACGTTGAGAACCGGTAATACCAATTTCAGGTTGACCCGGGTCAGGAACTGATCGATCTGCTAACGCCACGGCAATCGGGCCACGATTAATGGCGAGTTCCGTATAATCGGGATAATAAGTACTCACATCATCCAGGTAATCCGTTCTGGTCATTCGGTAGCCTAAATCAATGTTCAGACTCCAGGCAGGGCTGATATCAATTTTTACCCCACCACCCAGCAACCATGCAGATCCGATTTCATTGTATTCCTGGCCTGGTAGCTGGCCCTCGGTTCCCAATTCTCTCAAGGAATAGGTTTCTCCTTGATAGTCGGTTTTAGGTGCATAGTGAAAGGCACTGAATCCGGCATAGAGGTAGGGAGAAGCAAAATGTTCTTTTGAACCGTGAATCAAGGGGAAGAAATTGAATTCAAAACAGGGTGCAATTTCAAACACATCAGAACGGAAGTTCAAATTTCTTCTCAAGTCAAAAGCATTCCGCGAATGTATATCGTTGCCCGCGATCCGGTGATAGTTGAGTTGTAACCTGGCAGATATCCGGGCATCGAAATTATACCTCGTAGTAAAGCCAAAGGCTATTCCGGGTTCATGGATGCCGTATAAGTTGTTCAAATCCCCGAAATAATGTGAAGTGCCCACCCAAGGCCCCAATTCAACGCCCTTTTGTGCCAAGATGGTGATGTTGCTGGTGGAGCAACATAGCGCAATGATCATATAAGCCCAAAGGGAACCTTTCATTCAATCTTGTTTAACGAGTTCTTGCGGTATTTATTTTCAAGGCCGCAAAGATAATCATTTGGACTATGGCTATGCAATGGGTGGCAAATTGGCATGTATGGAGATCATTCGTATGTTTGGTTATCCTATGGCATCCTGAATGCATGGATTGGGTGATCCATAAAGTGTGAAAATGGGGTTGAAGAAATTTTACTTTTCTTAATGGATTTGGATGTTTTTCATCTTGAATTTTGGGGTCTGGGAACAGCCCCCAAAACTGAACCTAAGTTACTTTTGTGGAAGTAAAATTTCTGAATAAGATTGAGTTGAAAACTATTTGTTTTTTCTCTAATGTTTATCTCGTATAATTATTTTTTCTATGTGTTAAAATTTCAAGTCACTCAAAAATAATCGTTAAAAAATTTGGTTTTTTCGTTTTTTTTTTTTTTTGCTTTGTATTGGAATTTGTCTTTCTGAGCTTATTGAAAGCAGATCGTTAATAAACTCAGGAGCTTGGATTTTTTTATTTACCCAAAAGGACTACACTATGGATCCATTAAACATTCATCCGCCAGGCAGATAGCAGCCGAAATGATTCTTATTGTTTCAATGCATGCAATGGAGATTGATTCAACGATATTATTGAATACAATAGGAATACTTTCGGACTATTTTCTAGAAGCTAATTGCTGCAAAAATTAATAATCAGGGTCGCCTATTTTATTAACGGTAACTATTTATCTAGGCAATTTACATTGTAGTTAAAAAATGATGGAGGATACGGCATTGGTTTTGGCCAGTGAGAATCTGTATTTAATTTTTAAAAACTCGGTTATGATTAATCTAAGACAATTTTCTGATTAATTATTTGAATATTTGGTGCCTATATCATATTGATTTCAAACAAATTAATTAATAAATTATGAAAAAACATTTTTAATTCAGGATTCAATTTTATTTAATTCAACAAAAAGATTTGTGAAAGCTGTAAGCTTTATTTTATTCCTATTAAGCATAGGATATGCTCAAGTTAAAGTGTATTCCGATGGAAATACTTCAGTTGGCACGCTAAACCAATTCAGCAGTATTACAAAACTTCAAATAGCCGCAGGAGCATCAGGAAACGCCGATCCACGCGGATTGGCTATTAATTGTCTCAATCATACAAATAACTATGCGTACTGTCAAATAAATAATGTGAACAAACCTTTATCAAAAGCCTTTGAAGTGCAACTTAACGGGGCTACAAAAATGTATATAAAAGGTGATGGAGGAATTGTTAACTTATCGGACTCCACGTTGAAAACAAATATTACTGCTATTGATAGTGCATTAAATAAGGTTCTCTTATTGGATGGCGTTACTTTTTATTTTGCCGATGATACATTAACTACTACAGGTCAAACCCTTAGGGCGGGTTTTTTAGCCCAAAATATGGAACAAGCAATTTCACATCTTGTCGAAACAGATGATAATAGTCTAAAAGGAATTAATAACATTGAATTAATCCCTTACTTAGTAGAGGCAATCAAAGAACTTAATGCAAAGATTGATGCATTAACACCATTGAAAGGAACTGATAAAAAATAGGCTATGAATACAATAAGACAAACGTTAATAACTTTGTTGACATTGAATTGCATCATTATGTATGCCCAATTCCCATCCAATGATGGCACATGGGAACTGAAGAAAGAAGATCAGTTTAATTCTTATGTTTCCGCTGATTGGCATAATATGTATCCTTGGGGGAATAATAATAATGGCGCGGAGTACAATGATCCGGCAAACTTAAGCTATGCAGGTGGATGGCTAAAGATCAAATCAGATAGAAAAAATCCACCGATATTTAATACAGAAGATAGTTTATGGTATCACTATCAAGGAGGAGCTATTCAATCTAAATTTACTTACAAATATGGTTATTTTGAATCCTCAATAAAGACACCCATTGGCAAGGGCTATTGGCCAGCTTATTGGCTATGGAGGGCAACTCATTGTCAATGGTATGATGAAATTGATATTCATGAAAGAGGAGGTGATATTTCCGTAACATCTAACGAGACATCACAAAGCAATCACTGGTTTGTTCAATGTGTTAATGACATTGATACAACAACTTTTGTAAAGAATGTCGACAGTACAATAAACAATTGCGCAAATGCCCATACATACAGTTTATTATGGCAACCTAACCGTTTGACTTATTACATTGATGGCATTACGATACATGCCAAAGCAGAATATGCCCATCCGATAACTCATGATCTTGAGTTAATTTTTAACTTTGCCATTGATCCTTGGACTCCGCCTAATCAAAATACTACATTTCCTGCATATTTTGAAATCGATTATATTAAGGTATGGCAATTAAAAACAGCTTGTTCAACAAGTGAGTCTATTTGTACTTTTACTAAAGCTTCTTATGACCAAAAAGTTAAAAAAGATATTACTTTTGGTGGCACCAGTTGTAATACTTCAATGAATACAAGCGATGCAGTTGCGTTTTGGGCCAAAGATCATATCATATTAGATAAAAATTGCACAATCAATGCAAATGGAAGTGGATATATTTGTTTTAACACATATAATTGCTCTAATTAATTATTTGTTTTATGAAGAAGAATCATTGTTTTATTTTTTTCTTGTTGGCTTTGCCAATTTCGTTATTGGCTCAAATTTACGATTTTGAAGGCAATAGATATGACACAGTTAAAATAGGAAATCAGGTTTGGTTGAAGCAGAATGTTCGAAGTAAAAAATACTTCGATGGTAAAATAGTTGAGTCGAATAATTATAGATGCCCAAATGGAGATTGCAGTAAGAGTGATAGTTTTGGGTTATTGTATAATTTCAATGGTCTAAGCAATGGAGAAGTTGGCAAAATAATTAAGGGTATTTGTCCTAACGGATATGCAATACCCACTCCTGAAAATTGGCATGAATTAATGTTATTTTTAAATGCAGATACAACCTATCTCTGGAAAAATGCATATAATAATGTAAAGTATAAGGTAATAGATACCAATCGTGGAGGGACTGGTGAAACGGATCTTTCTGTATTGCCTTCAGGTATTAATATTGAAGGTATCTACAATGGATTTGGTGAATTAACTAATATTCGTCTTATCGATTCTAACACTCATAAGTCGATCTTTATAGCATTTGATGGAGGTTCTGCGGGAACTATTAACGTGTATAATTTGGCTCCTGGGTTAGTAAAATCAAACACGTATTACCAATCATGTCGTTGTATTAAGAGTAGTATTGTAACTGCATCTAAGGATGTTCAAAATTCTTCTGATTGGGTGATTTATCCTAACCCATCCATTGGTGAATTTGCCATTTATCCAAAGGAAAAATTAAACGAGAACGGGAATGGAATTGAGGTAATTTCTTTAAATGGGCACAGAACTAAATTATCCGAAAATGCTAATGGATACTTTTCAATCAATCATCTGCCTTCTGGAATTTATTTTGTTAAAATATCGAACAGACATAATTCTAAATTCCTTAAAATTATTAAACTTTAAAGGTCAGTATTAAAGGATCAGAGCAGGTGCATATTTTGCTCTTGGATGTAGTGCTGGAAAATGGTTTAAATGATGAAAGCAGAAATAAAAAAAATAATTGTGCTTTATGCCATGATATTTTTAATATTAAATAGCCTTTATTTAATAATGAGTTACTTTTACAGGGAATCCATTAGTGAAGCGAAACTGTACATAATGAGTTTAATGGCAACAATGCTAGTTTTAATATTTAGTAAATGTAAGAAGTGAATATGGTAAATTTATTACAGGGCAAAAGTTAGTTTACTCAACGGAGTAACATATGCCGGTATAGTATCTGTACCATTACACAAAAAATGTAAAGGTATAAGTTAAACCAATTCTTTTCGAAGCCTTGCCACCGGAATGTTTAATTGTTCGCGGTATTTTGCAATGGTACGACGCGCAATGTTATAGCCTCGTCTGTGCAACATGGATTTGAGTTTTTCGTCGCTCAGCGGTTTATTTTTACTTTCATTCTGCACCAGGTCAGATAATATTTTTTTGATTTCTAGCGTGGAAACTTCGTCGCCTTCTTCATTTTGCATGGATTCGGAGAAAAAGTCTTTGAGTCGTTTGGTTCCAAATTCCGTTTGCACAAATTTACTGTTGGCCACTCGGGATACCGTAGAAATATCCAGATCAGTTATGACGGCAATATCTTTCAGGATCATGGGTTTTATCTTTTTCTGATCTCCTGTCAGAAAATATTCCTGTTGGTATTGCATAATGGAATACATCGTCCGGTAGAGGGTATCCTGACGTTGTTTGATGGCATCAATAAACCATTTTGCACCCTCGATTTTTTGTTTGATAAAGAGAATGGCTTCTTTTTCTTTTTTGGAATTTAGTCCAGCCTTTTTATTGTCTTTGTAGTGACGCAACATATCAAGGTAATGATCATTGATGCGAAGATCAGGTGCGTTGCGACTATTCAGAGAAAGTTCCAGATTACCTTCCCGGTTGACAATGGTAAAATCAGGAACGATGACTTGTCCGCTGGGCGAACCGGAAGTTAGTTGATCGACATAACCTGATGATGGCTTTGGATTCAGTTTCAGGATTTCGTCAATAGCCACTTTGAGTTGGGTTTCTGTCAAATTGAGAACCCGTTGAAGTTTGGTATAATGTTTTTTAGTAAACTCTTCAAAATGCCTTTCCAAAATAAACTCAGTCAATTTTAAAATCTTCATTTGGGCTCGCTGAGTGGTTTGTTTCAATTTGCTTCGGATTTGTATCAGCAAGCATTCCTGCAAAGACCGGGCTCCGACACCTGGAGGATCAAAAGACTGGATTTTAAAAAGGATGCTCAGAATTTCTTTTTCGGTACAAACCAGATTTTGTGCAAAAAGTAAATCATCTATGATGGCTGATGGTTCGCGGCGTAAGTACCCATCATCATCGATGCTCCCGACAATTTGTAATGCAATTTTATATTGATCTTCATTTCGAAGTTTTAATAGACCAATTTGTTTGCGGAGATGGTCGTGAAAAGTGTTTTCCACTGCGATCGGTACGGATTTAGTCTCTTCTTCCGACATCCCGTATTCTTCAGATTTGTATTTGTACGAAGCGGTATCGTCGTCCATGTAATTGTTCAAGTAGTCATCGAAACTATCGCTGTTGAGCAGGTCCTCCTGACTTTCCTGCTGATAAAGATCCGTTTCTTCTGAACCATAATCGTCGGTTACCGGATCTTCTTGAGCGTCATTACCCAGATCATGGCTGTCATCGTGCTCCGAACCTTCTTCCAGGGCAGGATTGGCTTCCAGTTCCTCCTGAATGCGCTGATCCAGAATGGCTGTTGGAATCTGCAAGAGCTTCATCAGCTGAATTTGCTGAGGGCTCAGTTTTTGCAAAAGGCTCTGACTGAGTTGTTGTTTTATCATAAGCGTAGTTAAAAAACAAAGACAAAGAAGAATAAGTTCTTCCTGCAGGCTTACGATTCAACCCAGGGGGCCACGGTGTGATCCACGGGAATCTTCGTAACATTGCAGGGCAAAAGTATATAATTTCCAAACATATTAAAATTATTTTTAATATATAATGAAAAAATCAAGCAATTTCACTGCAAAGCTTACGGGTTTACGAAACCTGATGGCCGAACAAAAACTGGATGCATACATCATTCCTACTGCCGACCCCCATCAAAGTGAGTACGTGCCGGATCGCTGGGCGCATCGCATTTGGATTACTGGATTTACCGGTTCTGCGGGGACAGCCATTGTCACCCACAAACATGCGGGATTATGGACCGACGCCCGTTATTTCTTACAAGCCGAGCAGGAATTGCCAGGGTCAGGTTTTGAACTCCATCGTTTAAAAGTCCAGACTCAGGCTGAATACCTGGATTGGTTATGCCAAAACCTGAAACCGGGTCAGGTGGTTGCCTGTGATTTCTGGTGTTTTTCTTATGCGCAACTCCGAATGTTTGACCAAACCTTGAGTGCCCATCAGCTGGTCTTAAAAGACAGTGGTGATTTGATGGATCTTCTGTGGGAAGACAGACCGGGATTGCCTTTGGGACCTGTTTATGAGCATCTACCAAAATTTGCCGGTGCAAAGAGAGAGGACAAACTCAAGCGTTTGAGGAATTCATTGTATTGGAAGAAAACAGATTACCTGGTTTTATCGGCATTGGATGAAATAGCCTATTTGTTGAATTTGAGAGGGAGCGATGTTCGATGTAATCCGGTATTCCTGGCCTATATGGTGGTGTCAAAAGAATGGGCGGGTTTGTTTATTTCTCCGGAAAAACTCAGCCCTGCCTTAAAGCAAAAATTAATGGACGCTTCCGTTGAGGTGATCGATTACCAGAAGCTGGAGTCCTTTTTAAAGGAATTGAATCCAGAAGCACGCATTCAATTCGATCCTTCAGGCTTGAATGCAAAATTAGCTCTTCGATTTCAACCAAAAGCGATCGTGGAGGATAGCAGTCCGGTCATGTGGATGAAAGCCATTAAAAATGAAAAAGAACGCCAACATATCCGGAATGCCATGGAAAAAGATGGGGTTGCTTTGGTAAAATCATTCATGTGGCTTGAAAAAACTTTGAAAAAGGGAAAAACCCCAATGGAAAGCGAATTCGCGCAATACATAGCCTTGTGTCGCTCCCAGCAAGCTCATTACGTCGGAGAGAGTTTTGACGCCATCATTGGTTACAATGCCAATGGAGCCATCATTCACTACAAACCCGATGTTCAGTCATCGGCCAAAATCAAGGCTAAAGGAATTCTTTTGGTGGATTGCGGCGGTCAATACCTGGATGGTACGACGGATATCACGCGAACCATTGCGCTGGGAAAAACCAACAGGGCTTATAAACAGCAATACACCGCTGTTCTATTGGGACACATCGCATTGGCACAAGTAAAATTCCCAGAAGGCACAAAGGGAATTCAACTCGATGCCTTTTCCCGGCAATATCTTTGGAATCTCGGGCTGAACTTTGGACATGGAACCGGCCATGGAGTCGGTTATTTTATGAATGTCCACGAACCCCCTCAGGGTTTTGTAAGTGCCTGGAATCAGCGGGGGCAAACACCCATGCAGGAAGGAATGCTGACTTCCAACGAGCCTGGATATTACCAGGAAGGGCATTACGGGATACGCATTGAAAACCTGGTATTAAATGTTTTGGATAGCCGTCACCAGGATCAACGGTATCTCCGTTTTGAAACAGTCAGTTTGTTTCCTATAGAAACCACCCATTTGGATCATTCCATGATGCACAAGTCCGCAGTAATTTGGCTAAATGATTACCATCGGGAAGTGTATAAAAGATTATCTCCCCATCTGGACGCTGCAGAAAAGAAATGGCTGAAAGTCAAATGCAAGGCCATCTAGAGACTTTTTAATGCCCCTACGTGGAAATCACTTAAGGCTGATCTAAAAATGTTAAATGATTGAGTCTTTTAGCTCTGAAAAATATTTGACGGGTTTTTGTGAATAAGCCAAAATTGACTTTTCTTTGTACCACCTAATCAAAAGCAATGGAAATCAAAGAATTGAATAAAGGCAGTAAAGGCAGGTGTTTTGTATTTTTCCTGTTGTTTGTCTTCCTATTTTGTTTAATGCTGGTGTACATCTATCAGAAGAACTTCCAATTGGATTTTTAATCCCTCAATCCTCCTCATTTTCAAACAGCAGGATACTGGCAATTTCGTATTGCCCTTCCTTTACGTAAAGGTCTGCCGCCAGTCGGTTGCGCATGGCTCCCGTCGAACTTTCTACCATGGCTTCAATACCATTTTTGGCGAGAAACATTTTCTTGATCTCTGCCTTGTAATTGTCTGCTAAAGACATGATTTTTTTCCACCCTTGCATAGTCAAGTATTTTATGTAAGAACAAATTTATATATGTTTTTTTATTAATATGTAGTATTTAATTATTTTTTTTATGATTTACCCTATTTTTCAGGGTTTACCCTGATATTTTTCCCTTATTTTTCTTTCAATTTACATATAATACTATTTTTATAGTGTAAGGAGTTGAAAAAATTAATCGCCGTTATAGACGGGGAACTTAAAGGCCATTTGGTAGCTGCCGTTCTTTTTATCATCTTTATACCCCTGTAGGTAGCTTTTCAGGTTTATATTTTCCAACTTCAAAACTGCAGGCCTGCTTAAAATTAACCTTAGCCAATTCATTTGAACCTGTGGCAGAAAGTTGAAGAATGAGCCGGAAGAGTCGTTTTCATTGCAATAAATCCACTTCATGTTTTTTAGAGTTTTATTTTTCCTTAATTTCTTGCTGGTGGCTGCGGATTCCACCAGTCAGGGGCAACTTTGGTCTGATTTTCTTTCACAGCGCATAACCGGTTCTAATGCTTCAGTGTTGCAGCTACTGGAGCCCACTTCAAGTCTTTCTATCGACTTACCAAGTTGGCCAGTCACACAGTCTAAAAGTTTCAAGCTTCAACGGAACAACCTGCAAAGCCTACTAATTTCTGCACCCCAACGATTTATATTGCCTGTAGTATCTCTGAATGGCGAGCAGTATCAACTATTTTTGGAACGTCAGGAGGTATTTGGAAAGGGTTCTCTATTATTGACAAACGAATTTCCTCAAGGCGAAAAACTTCAGACCAATGGGTTGTATTATCGAGGTGTTGTTAATGGTCACCCGGGTTCCCTGGTTGCGATGAGTTTCTTTGTCAATGAAATTGCAGGAGTTATCTCTCTTCCCGAAGCAGGTAACCTGGTTTTGGGAAAAGTACAGTCGGAGGACAAAGCCGAAACGGAATCGGAATTACATGTTTTATATCCTGACCAAATGCTTTTAGTGAAACCCGAATTTCAGTGCGGCGTTCAGGACTTAGAACCCGGGATATCCCTTTCCGCGCCTGATTCCCTCTATGTCGACCGGTGCAAAGTCGTCAAGATCTTTTTTGAATGCGATTATAAATTATATCAGGATAAAAACCGTAGCGTCAACAATGTCAAAAATTACATCACTTCATTGTTTAACGTAGTGAAAACACTTTATTACAATGAAGGGGTTAATCTGGAGATATCTGACATCATGGTGTGGACATCTCAGGATCCTTTTCTCCACACAGACCTTGCCTCCATTTTATACCACTATTCCAACTACAGACAAAACAACTTTACGGGTAACCTCGCGCAGTTGGTCACCACGTTCGCCCCCCAACAGCAAGGGGGGATTGCTTTTTTAGGCACACTTTGTCAACCTTATAACGGTAATGCAGGACCCCATTCCTTTGCTTATATCTACAATTCCTTCAGCCAACTGCCCAGTTATTCATGGAGTGTGGAAGTTATGGCGCATGAACTCGGTCACAATTTTGGATCGCCGCATACCCACGCTTGTTTTTGGGGACCTTTCAGAAATCAGGCATTGGACAATTGTCAGCCTCCTGAAAATAATGGTTGTCCGGCAGGCCCTGCGCCGACAGGAGGAGGTACGATCATGAGTTATTGTCATCTCACCGGTTATGGCATTAATTTCAGCAAAGGATTTGGAGATGAACCCGGAGATGTTATCCGCATTGCTGCCCAAAACAGAAGTTGTGTTTCTTCCAGCTTTACACCGGTGATCCTTGAAAATATCCAGGGACCCTATTATGAAGATGATGTCATTATTTTAAAAGCTAGGCCATCACAAACTAACTATCAATATGATTGGTTTCATTATGATTACTTGATGCCATCGCCCAAGGATTCAAGTTTACACGTCAATTATACAGGAATTTATACCGTGGCAGTTTCCGACAAGTGCACAGAGTACAGCCTTCCGGATACCATTGAAGTCAAGGATTTTCTGGTGAATTTGGGTTGTCCGGTGATTCCAGGCAAAAGAGATTCTGTTTCGGTGAGTCTGACCATGGTCGCCGATCTCGGAACAAGAAGGGATAGCCTGGTGGTACCGGATTCATTGTTTCAAAAAGTCCCATCCTGGGGAAGAGACGTGCAGGTGGTGCTGGATATGACCATACGCCCCAATGGATCTTCCTGGAACCGGGATGTATTGGCGGCCTATACGGGCCCCGCCGGGACAGGCATTTCAAATCCTAAATTCAACATCAACACCAGTGAACCCGCAGGGTATTCTACGGTCAAAACCTATTCGAGAATATTGGGTCGCTTCAACCCGGCCGGCGTATGGCATTTTATCACCAATGACAACAGACCCGATCCCGGTATAGATGGGATGGTAGATTTTACGATAAAATTGGTCTGGCGGTCCAAAGATTCCGTAAGCTCTTGTCGCATTGCCCTTTGTGAAGGACAATCCAAAACGTTGGATGCCGGAATCCGGAGCGCTCAATACCAATGGTCTACTGGCCAAACCAGCCGGCAAATTGTCATTTCGCAGCCAGGAACCGTTTCTGTAGTAGTCACCAAGGGCGGAAAGAAAGCCAGCCACGAAGTTGAATTTTATAATTACCCCAGGCATTATCAGCAAATCCTTTCTCTATGCAAAGGAGACAGCATTAAAGTTGGCAACCGATATCTTCAGCAGGAAGGTCTGTATACCGATACTTTGAGTTCAATTAACGGCTGCGATAGTATATTAAGCACTCAGCTGAACCTGCTCCAACCAATGCAATCCAAAGAAGAGTTATTCTTGTGTTTTGAAGATACCCTCCGGGGAAAAGTTTACCGGCAGGATACGATCGAACGATATTGGTTTGTCGCAGCAAATGGATGCGATAGTGTTCATGAGGTGAGTTATAAAATTAATCCCAAACTGAACTTACAAACGTTTGTTCAGCCGGCTTGCCCGGAAATTGGGGGTCGGATCATCGCTATCATCCAAGGTGGATCGGGAAGCGGATACCAGTACCTTTGGTCAACCGGGGATACTGTCCAACAACTTGTTGGATTGCCTTCCGGAGATTATCATTTATGGGTTAGGGATTCGGCAGGATGCGGCGTTGAGGCCAAGACTGGTTTGAAAAACCTGGATTCAGTCGGACTGGCTGCGTTGATTTTCGATGTGGATTGTTTCGGAGACCACAACGGCAGAATTTACCTGGATTTTACTTCAGGTTTGTCTCCTTACCATGTATTGTGGTCCACACGGGATACCACCAAGGACTTGTTGAACTTGTCTGCCGGCCAGTATTCGGTGTATGTAACAGATGCTAACGGTTGTAAGTCTCAGCAGATTCTTGAAGTAAAATCACCGGACCTGTTGCTGGTTCAAGCAGCAATTAAAGGAAGTACCGGTGCAGATGGGACTGCGAAAGCCATTGTTTTCGGAGGAACCCAGCCCTATACATACTTGTGGAGTACTGGAGACAGAACAGACTCCATCGGTGGTCTTGCCCCTGGAACATACCAAATCTGGATAGATGACCAGAAAGGTTGTAAAGCATCCACATCTTTTGAGATTCCCCAAGTCACATCGTCCTGGATTGGGCATAAAAATACATCTAGTCTGATCATCCCTAACCCGGTGCGGGATAAACTTCACATCGCAATAACTAACGAACGTTCGTTAGCCTGGAAAATTTACCATTTAGGAGGAGTCTTGGTCAATGAAGGTGTACTTGAATCACCTGATCAATTTATTTCAGTACAAAATTTGCCAGCGGGATTTTATCTATTGAATGGTCAATCACCGGATAAAAGGCAATTCCATGCTATTTTTTGTAAATTGTAATATTCGTCGTATTAAATCTGGGGATCACGCAACTGGGTAACATTGGAAAGTATTCAACGGTTAAAGGAATTTCTGGATGCAAAAGTGGCTGAATTCAACCAGCCCGGATTTATTAAGGAGGATCCAATTTCTGTTCCACATAGGTTTTCATTAAAACAGGATCAGGAGATTACAGGACTTTGGACTGCACTGATATCCTGGGGCCAGCGGAAGACCATTCTCAACAGTGCAACTAAACTGATCCACTGGATGGAAAACGAGCCCTATCGCTTTATGATCGGTCATCGTGAAATCGAGCGGAAGCCTTTTTTAAAATTTGTCCACCGCACATTCAACGGTGAAGATGCCTGCATGTTAATCGAATTTTTCCGACGCTACTACCAGGATCACGAATCACTGGAATGGGCCTTTAGCCATGGATTGGCTGAAAACGAGGTGCATGTAGAAAATGCGCTTATCCATTTCAGGAAAACCTTTGAAAATTATGTTCCGGAAGCATCCCGCACCCTCAAGCATATTTCCAGTCCAACAACAGGTTCCAGATGCAAAAGGCTCTTGATGTTTTTGAGGTGGATGGTGCGAAAAGATCATTTAGGGGTCGATTTTGGCATTTGGCAACGCATTTCGCCGGATCAATTATTGATACCGCTGGATGTCCACGTAGAAAGGACGGCTAGAGCATTGGGTCTCTTGACGAGGAAGCCAATCGATTGGAAAGCGGTTCTGGAACTCACCGAAAATTGCCGTCAACTGGATCCGGCTGATCCTGTGAAATATGATTTTGCCTTATTTGGATTGGGAATTGAACAAAATGCGCAAAAACGGATGCTGGTCCAAAAGAAAGCCTAATCAATCTAAAGATTTCCGGGAATTGAGATTTCTGGCCGAAATTTGCACCTGGGAAGATGTAAATGGAACATAAAGGGAGAAAGGTTAAAAGTTGGCCAGAAGCGAAATTTTAACGTTTATCTACGAATTTACTCGTAGATAATAAATTACCTTTGTTTTGCGATACATACTTTTATTGGACTATAAATGAAAAATTATGCGTAAACAATTATTATTCTGGTTGATCGTCGGTTTACTGCCTATGGCCGTCTCAGCCCAAAAAAGTAAAATGGGCAAGAAAGCAGGTCCTCCTGCTAAAGCAATAGATTACAACACCCTGCCTCCTGGGATTACCAAAGGGGCTTCAGTTGAAGGAATTACGGAATACTTTTTACCCAATGGACTTCAAGTCTTATTATTTCCTGACATTTCAAAGCAAACGGTAACCGTCAACATAACCTATAAAGTGGGTTCGCGTCATGAAGGTTATGGGGAGACCGGTATGGCTCACCTGTTGGAGCATATGGTCTTTAAAGGAACCCCTCGTCACCCGGACATTCCGAATGAGTTGACTAAACATGGGGCAAGACCAAATGGAACCACCTGGTATGACAGAACAAACTATTTTGAAACATTTTCCGCTACTGAGGAAAATCTGCGCTGGGCTCTGGACCTGGAAGCAGACCGGATGGTTAATTCGTACATCGCTAAAAAAGACCTCGACAGTNNTAAAAAAGACCTCGACAGTGAAATGACGGTGGTCCGTAACGAATTTGAAAGCGGAGAAAATGATCCTACGGGCATCTTAATGGAACGAGTCCTCTCAACGGCATATTTGTGGCATAATTATGGAAAATCCACGATTGGAGCGCGTGCGGACATTGAAAATGTTCCGATCGATCGATTACAAGCATTTTATCGTAAATACTACCAACCCGATAATGCGGTGCTGATGGTTGCCGGAAAAATCGATGAAAAGAAAACCATTTGGATGGTACATGAGTATTTTAGTAAAATTCCCAAGCCAAAAAGGGAGTTGATTCCCACATATACAGCAGAACCCACGCAAGACGGTGAACGTCATGTAAGCTTGAAACGTGTTGGAGATGTTCAAGCGGTTGCGTGTTCTTATCATATCCCACCAGGATCCCATCCAGATGCAGCTGCCATGGATATTCTTACCGATATCATGACGATGGAACCCTCCGGACGGTTGTATAAAAGTTTAATTGAAACCAAAAAAGCAACCTCGCAATTTGGATGGTGCGCAACATTAAAAGAACCTGGTTTTGTATATTTTGGTGCGCAAGTTTTGAAAGAGAACAACGCACAAGAGGTGTTGGATATCATGATGAAGACCCTCGATGAAATGGCTCAGAATCCTCCCACTAAAGAAGAAGTAGAACGTGCTCGCAACAAACAAATCAAAGACATCGAATTGTTTATGAGGAACACGGAGTTTATTGGCCGCAGCATCAGTGAATACATCGGCATGGGCGATTGGAGGTTGGCCTTTATTTACCGCGACAATATCCGTAAAGTAAGTCCGGAAGACGTCCAAAGGGTAGCGTTGAGCTATCTTAAACCTGCCAACCGAACTACAGGACTCTTTGTGCCAGACAGTAAACCTGAACGATCAGAAATTCCGCCAGCACCCAATGTTATGGATTTGGTAAAAAATTACAAAGGTGAAGCGGTAATGGCGCAAGGAGAAGAATTTGATCCTTCTTGTGCAAATATTGAAAAAAGGACTCATCGCGGAACGGATAAGGGTGGAATGAAATATGCTTTCCTTCCAAAATCTACGAAGGGAAAATTGGTCAACGCAAATATCGTTTTGAGATTTGGTGATGAAAATACACTGAAAGGAAAATCGACCATCACTCAGTTTACTTCTGCAATGTTGGATAAAGGTACTACCACAAGATCTCGTCAGGATATCAAGGATGCTTTTGATAGATTGAAGGCCAGGGTTAACTTTTTTGGTTCAAATGGTTCAGTGAGTGCAAGCATTCAAACTACTCGCGAGAATCTGCCAGCTGTTTTGGAATTGGTAGCTGATATTTTCAAAAATCCAGTATTTCCTGAAAAGGACTTTGAAGAATTGCGCAATGAAGAAATCGCAGGAATCGAAGAACAAAAATCGGATCCCAATTCACTTGTACAAAATGCAGCCATGAGACACCTGAATCCATATCCTAAAGGTGACGTGCGTTATGTACAGACCATTGAAGAAGAGTTGGAATCCATAAAGGGTGTTAAGTTGGAAGATTGTAAAATGTTCCATAAAGAATTTTATGGAGCGGACCATGGTACGTTTTCTGTGGTGGGTGATTTCAGTGAAGATTCTATAAAGAATATATTACTCACATATTTTGGCAATTGGAAAAGTTCTCAGCGTTTTGCACGGATTGAAGATAAATTTATGGATGTGCAGGCAGTGAATCAAAACATAGAGACACCAGACAAGGCGAATGCCATGTTTATGGCTGGAATGAATTTACAGATTCGTGATGATGATCCGGACTATCCTGCTCTGGTCTTGGGTAATTACATATTGGGTGGTGGATTTTTGAACAGCCGATTGGCCACCAGGATTCGTCAGAAAGAAGGACTTAGCTACGGGGTAGGATCCCAGTTATTTGCCGATGCCCAGGATAAGAGCGGGGGCTTTATGGCATTTGCCATTTACGCACCGGAGAATCGGGATAAACTGGAAAAAGCATTTCGCGAGGAGATTGAGCGAATGTTGAAAGATGGTTTCACTCAGACCGAAATCAATGATGCTCGATCCGGATATCTGCAGTCCAGAAAAGTTAACCGATCACAGGACAATACGCTGTCCAACCAGTTGAATCAAATGTTACACATCAACCGTACTTTGCAATTTTCTGAAGAAATGGAAAATAAAATCAATGCACTTACGCCTGAACAAATTAACTCAGCAATGCGCAAATACATTGATGTGAATAAAATCAGTATGTTTAAAGGTGGCGATTTCGCAAATAAATTAAATAAACCTTAGAAGTACTAACGTTCGTTAGTCTGACTAAATAGCCTGCAGGGTTTTCTTGATAAAAAGGATCAAACGCTGCAGGCTTTTTTTATTTCAACAAAACATTCGAACTCCTGGGTTGAGAATTGACCTGGCCAAAAGAACAATGGGTGGTATTGACTTTCTTTTTACCGATTGATGCGATGTAATTTATCCCTTTCGTCAGCATTCTGAATTCGCAGGCAATCCTAAGCTGCATTGAATGCTACGGAATGCACTGGGTTAATAATATTTCAGGTGAATGATTTCCTGCTCAGTCAAATGGCGATATCGTCCTCTTGGCAAATTCTTTTTGGTGAGACCAGCAAACAAAACCCTGTCCAATTTCAATACTTCATATCCCAGAAATTCAAAAATGCGACGGACGATGCGGTTTTTTCCCGAATGAATTTCGATGCCTATTTCATCTTTTTTTTCGTTGGCATAAGCCAGACTATCTACACTTACCGGACCATCTTCCAGCTTTATTCCCAGAAGAATTTGTTCAAAGTCCCTTTTGCTTAGGTTTTTGTCCAGTGTGACGTGATACAATTTTTTTATTTTTCGAGAGGGATGGGATAATTTTTGAGCAAGATCGCCATCGTTGGTCAGTAAAAGTAGACCAGTGGTATTGCGATCCAATCGTCCAACAGGATAAATGCGTTCGGTAACTTCTGATTTGATGAGGTCATACACCGTCTTACGGCCTTTTTCATCGCTGAGTGTGGTGATGGTGTTTTTGGGTTTATTCATTAAGAGATAAATCTTGCTGAATTCTTTTTTCAAACGCTTACCCTGGTAAACGACCTGATCTTCCGGTTTGACCTGATAGGAAGGATTGTATTCAATGACCCCATTGACGACAATTTGGCCTTCTTTGACCAAAGATGCAGCTTCACGACGTGAACAAACGCCACAATGTGCAATGAATTTATTCAGACGAATTTCGGAAGGTTCTTCCTTTTTTTGACCAGCCTTTGGTTTAGAATGGTGTGGGTTCTTCATCGTTCATGGCAGATTGTTTGATAATGACATTAGGCATACCGGCAGACATGTGACTGAATGGATCAAAGGTTTGTTCGACAGGGACAAATTTGGCATACTTGTCAATGAAGCGCATATTGACGGTTCCGGTTGCTCCATTTCGGTGTTTTGCTATGATGAGTTCTGTAAGGCCTTTCGGCATGTCATAATTAGATTCAAGATCGTAATAATCCGGACGATAAATGAACATCACCATATCGGCATCTTGTTCGATGGCACCCGATTCTCTCAGGTTGGACAGTTGAGGTCTTTTATTGTCTTTGGTTTGCGTTTCAGCAGCCCGGTTCAACTGAGAAAGTGCAATCACCGGAATATTGATTTCTTTGGCAAGACTTTTAAGAGCTCGGGAGATGGTAGATATTTCTTGTTCGCGACTTCCCTTTTTATCGGATCCACCGACGGTCATCAGTTGCAGGTAGTCGATGACGACAAGCCCTATTTTATATTGTTGATGAAGTCTTCTGCATTTGGCCCGAAGTTCAAACACATTGAGTGAGGGTGTATCGTCGATATAAATTGGCGCTTCGCCAAGTTTTGTGATTGCATGGTTAAGTTTATTCCAATCGTCATCATCCAACTTGGCGTTTCGCATTTTTGAGCCTTCGATTTCAGCTTCCATTGAAAGTAAACGATTGACCAATTCAAGATTATTCATTTCCAGTGAAAACAAAGCCACAGGAGTATCATAATCCATGGCAGCATTGCGTCCGAGAGCCAGCGTAAAAGAAGTTTTCCCCATACCGGGTCTGGCGGCCACGATAATCAGGTTGGATTTTTGCCAACCGGAAGTCAGTTTATCCAGATCTGGAAATCCGCTGGCAACACCGGAAATACCGGATTCATGGTGACTCATGTTTTCAAGTCGGTGTTTGGCCATTCGAACCAATGAACCCACCGATTCATAACCTCTGCGGAGGTATTTGTCAGTAATGTCATAAAGCCCTTGTTCAGCGGCATCCAAAAGGTCAAAAACGTCTTTGGAATCTTCAAATGAGTCTTGAATGATGTGTGTTGAAATCCGAATGAGCTCTCGTTGAACGAATTTTTGGGCTACGATTCTTGCATGGTATTCCAGATTTGCCGAGGAGGCTACTTTGTTTGCTAATTCCAGAATATAAGCCAGTCCACCAACTTCATCCAGTTGCTGGTTTTTGTGAAGCATTTCGCGAACCGTTAGCGTGTCTATGGGCTGGCTGGCTTCAAAAAGCTTAACCATTGCCTGATAGATTTTCTGATGAGAAGGTTTATAAAAACTTTGAGGATGCAAAATATCCAAGACAATGGAAATGGCATCTTTGTCTAGCATTATGGCTCCCAGAACGGTCTCTTCCAGTTCAATGGCCTGTGGTTGAATGCGTTCATAAGCCAGGGGATTGGGTTCCTGGCTTCGATAACGGGTGGTACCGGAATGTATTTTTAACGACTCTTTTAAAGATTCAGCCATGGTGGATGGATGTTGGTTCGATGAAATAGACCACAAAGATTAGAATTCATCAAATATTAAAAAAGTTCACCATATCTCCCAGCCTGTTTAAAAGTTGCCCAGACTCTGTGGAAAAAATGTTTAAAACTTCAATGCAAATTCGGATCGGCTAAAATACATATTATCTTTTAATTTAATATATAAAACAGTTATCAATTAATGATATGCATATCAAAAGATTATGCGCTTACTGGAGAGGTTTGGACATTCAGAGCAGGCATTGGGGACTTTGTACCCGGCCTTTGGAAACACAACAGGCTCCGGGTGGGAGCCTGTTTCATATGTTAAAAAATATTTATAATTTTTTTTTATAATGTGATTTTATTGGGATCTCCCGATGGCTTGTAGTTTTTTGCGGACTTCATCTACCGCCTTGGTTTGAAGCTCAATGTCTTTTTGGGCCAATTCCTGATCTTTTATGTTTTTTTGGATGTCATCTTCACGTTTTTTGATTTTGGCTTTTGCTTCTTCTATGTCTTTGTGGTATTTGGTATTGTCATCTTTGAGGTCTTCCAGTTTATTGTTCAATTTTTTCAACTTGTTATTTTCTGTATCGAGAATTTTACGGGTAAACTCCCTTTGGACTTCGTAGGCGAAATTCTGAACAAAGTCAGTTGCCTTTTGAGAAACGGAGGCCTGGTCTTTTGAATTCAGAAATGCGGTTTTGAGATCAAAATAAAATACGGCATTTTTGTCGGCAATGATTACATAAAGATCCAGTGGATCGGTGCCATTGATCAACGGTATATTGGCATTCAGTATGAAATGTTCCTTTGCTTTTTTATTTTTTTTGAGTTTACCATATTCCTTTACATATTTTTCAAGGACGTCTTCGATTAAATCCTGGTCAGCATTTTCAATATCCACTGAAAATCCGGTTTGAGTCCCTAAACTCATGTTGCTTTTGATTTCCTGAACTTGGGCTAACATGGGTTTCAATGCAGTGATCAGCAAGTATACCAATAAAAGAAAAATTTTAGGTTTCATAGGAATTAAACTTAAAAAAATAATGATTAATGAATGATACGATATTTAATGATGCAATAAATGGCCCGAAAGCCATCTTTCCAATTGATCTTTTTTCCTTCGGCGTAAGTGCGTCCATAGTAAGAAATGCCAACTTCAAAAATGCGAAGTCCCTTGATTCGCGAAATTTTTGCCGTAACCTCTGGCTCAAATCCAAATCTTTTTTCGTTCAGCCGCAATGATTTAATTACATCTGCCTTAAACAACTTATAACACGTTTCCATGTCGGTTAAGTTCAAATTGGTGAAGACATTGGAAAGAAAAGTAAGCATTTTGTTTCCTATGGAATGCCAAAAGAATAAAATGCGGTGGGGTTTTCCTCCGATAAATCGAGAACCGTATACAACATCGGCTTTGCCTTCAAGTATGGGTTGGAGTAAGATGGAATATTCGCGTGGATCGTATTCGAGATCGGCATCCTGGATGAGGATCAGATCGCCGGTGGCTTCATGAATGCCTGTATGGAGGGCGGCACCTTTTCCTTTGTTCATCTCATGTTTGAAGTATCTATAATTTCTTTCGGGATGAGCAGACATATAGTCGCGAAGCTTTGCTTCGGTTTGATCTTTGGAGCAATCGTTGACCAGCAATATTTCCAGTTCGAGAGCCGCCGGCAACTGTACCTGAGCGATGGCATCCAGAATGAGGTGTATGGTTCTTTCTTCGTTGTACACCGGAATAACCACCGATAATTTGGTAAAACTGACTGCGTTCATTGCCGCAAAATTACCATTTTGGGATCAGTTTATCGGGATAAATTGCAAATGGGTCATCCGGGTAAACCCTGACCCAGCATCCGGTAAAACACTGATTTTTGGGTTCATAAGTGTTAATTAACTAAAAAAATTTGCATCCCGCTATGGGTCTTTTGTAAATTTACTTTCATGGCAAGAGTGCCAGAATAAAATAATTTTTACTTAAAGCATTTCAGCTAGCCCTAATAGAAAGCAAAAAGGTAAAGGTGTACCATGTTCATATCGGTAATCTTTTTTAACCATTAAATTTTCTATTATGAAAACACATTTTTCTAGTCCCACAAGATCGGCAGAATTTTTCGTAAGATTTTTTAGATGTGCATTTATCTTTTGCATGTTTCAACTTTTACATCTTGAATCATTAAAGTGTCAAATCCACTGCAGTACTTTAGGCGGATCGAATTCTCCGGGAGTGCTTCCACAGGGTTCAGGACTACCGCCAGGGCCGTTTACCATGAAGGTGTATATGCATATTATCAGAAGGTCTGATGGAAGTGGTGGTATCACTTTGTCTCAGCTGGAAGAATCTAAGGTTTATCTGGATGATGCTTTCGCCCCTATTGGTATTTATTTTGGGTATCACTGTGAAGTGATATATATCAATAGTGACCTATTCTATTCCTGTCCATGGATACATTTATGTGGATAGATGAATGCATCGTCTCATCCGGATGGAATTGATGTTTACATCGGTGGCGATGATAGTGGGGTGGGTGGGAATGCTGGCAATGCATTGTCTTATGCTTTTTCAATTGGAGGCACCGCAGATGGAAGAGTTTACTCAAGGTCAAATGTGATAGCCCATGAAATGGGTCACTGTCTTGGACTTTGGCATACCCATCATGGTACTGTTATCGAAATTGGAACGGATTGTAATGGTAATAATACTCAGGATCCGAATCAATGTCCCGAATGTGTTGATCATAGTAACAACACTGGGCAAACCTGCGGGGATTATATTGAAGACACGCCTGCCGATAATAATATAAATAGTAGAGTTGATCCAGCTTCGTGTATATTCATCGGTTCGGATGTGGACCCTTGTTCGGGACTTCATTATACGCCTGATCCAGCCAATATTATGAGTTATTCAAGGCCTTCTTGTTTGAATAAATTCACCACAAAACAAGGTGAGAGAATGCGCGCTTTAATTATTCTTGATCAAGGATTGAATGAAAGGCAACTGCCAATACCATCAAATAATGTCTATCATATTTTTACTTCGACAACTATTGATATCAGTCAAACTATGGAAGGAGATATAATTGTTCATTCAGGTGCAGAATTAATTATAGCAAATTGCACCATAAAAATGCCATGGAAAGCTAAAATCGTAGTTGAACGAGGAGCCGTTCTTTTGACAAGTAATGCGATCTTAACCAAGGCTTGTGATGCCCCGGATTGGCAAGGGATCCATGTTGAAGGAAATTCATCTATAGAACAACCGGAAATATTTGACTTTCCAACTACCAATCAAGCGGGAATAGTGCTGATTGTGAATGGTTCTACTTTAGAATGGGCCAGAACAGCTATTTCAACCAGCAAACCAGATGGATATTTTGGGGATTATTTTGGAGGATTGGTGTATGCCTCAAATTCTGATTTTTTGTACAACCGTCGTGTAGCCGAGTTTATGAAATACGATAAACTCAACAAAAGCATTTTTGAAAACTGTGTAATGAATGGATACAGTAAATTTAATACTGTAGGAGTTACCATCTGGGATTGTGACAACATTCAATTTATTTCCAATGAAATAAAAAACATGAAAATCGGTGGGATTTATACCATTGATGGAAGTGCAGTAGTGAAAAATGGAAATGAATTTACCCATTGCGGTGACGGTATTTATTCAATGGCAACCTATCCAGCGAGTGGATCGCTGGTTGTGGAAGGTACTGGAAGTGCCAGGAACGTATTTTCTGACAATAGACTCCATATCAGGGCGAACAATACAGGGCCTTATAATGACCTTTATATCCGCAACAATGAATTTAATACAGCACCTAGTCGAGCCATTGAAATTGTGGGTCCCGCATTTTATATTATTCAAGAAAATTATTTTAAGCAACACCAAACTGGTGTTTATGTTGCTGATGGAGGGTCATTCAATGTCTTTAATTTTAATTTTATTCGACTTGACACGTTTAACAATAGTCTTTATGGTATAAATGCAAAATCTGAGAATAGAGAAATGCAATTTATATGCAATAGCTTTGCATGTAAATACGACTTTTATAATGTTATGGGAGTATCTCCAGCTGCTATTCATGAAGTTCAAGGTGGATTGTAATTTCCAGCGAATAATTGTTTTTCAACGATTGGTTCAAATCTATTTGACATTCACTCCAAGGGGACCGCATTGCATTTTGAATATATAACTTATATTCAGTCATGTAAGGTTCCTACCACCATTGGAAATTATACTAATCAGTTCACTTTACCATCAGAATGTCAGGAAGGTGAATTTCTTGAAGGTCCATATACAATAGGCGAATTGAATGAAATTAAGACGAAGATTAGTCAAATTGGAGAACCTCAAACTGTGGAAATAGCCGATAGTTTGAATAGGTTAAAAGTGAAAGCTAATCATCTCCGAAACTATTTGATCAAACAAAACCAGAATGATAATAACAATGATTTACTGGATTCAATCCTCGTTGGTGAAGATATGCTGATCAGCACCTTGATAAAATTTAGTTATAATCTTGCAAACAATAATTATACTACAGCACAGAACATCTTAGTGCAATTGCCGGACTCCTTTCCATATAATGAATTCAAACAAATCCAGACGATCAATCTTGCCAGAATTCAAAATCAGGACAATCAATCCTTATCGGCGGTTGACTCCGCTTGGTTATCGGATGTTGGATATAGTGAAAGTCCTAACAGGGCATTTGCCCGTTCTTTGTTATATTTGTTCCGCGGAATTGACATTTTCGAGCCTGAGGTTGAAGAACCACAAGAGTATAGCAATGGAAATTTGTCAAAACGAAATCAAAAAGAGAATATAATAAATGTTTATCCAAATCCTGCAAGTTCAACTCTTTTAGTCTCCCTAGAACCAAAGACAGATATTGCCTTGTATTTTTCTATTTTTAATTTTCATGGCAATACTTTAATGAATGGTAAAAGGAAAAATGATTCGACAAATGAAATTGACATTAGCAATTTAGAACGAGGAATATATATAATAAAATTTTATTCCGCTCAAGATGAAAATACAGTTGTAATGCGCTTCATTGTTAATTGAATTCGATGAAAAAAATATCTTTAATATTTAATTTGATAATATTCAGCATTTACTGCTTAGGCGCCCAACAAATTGCAGTAGGCATCCCTTTTGGGAATAAGACCCATGAATACGGATGGAACATCAGTCAGGTGGGGGATGATTTTATCATAACAACACAACTTCGATGCAAGTTGGATGAGGATGTTCCATCAGAAGGCTGTTGTGCCATGGTACGAGTAAATAAGTATGGGGAAGTGATTTGGAAAAAGCTAATGGAATTCGAAACAGACTATTTTTCAAGACCCGGGTTTCCTTCCCCATTTGTTGTAAGAAATGACAGTTTTATTGTTTCTGGTATCGTTAGAAGAAATGATTCCATTTACCTTCGCTTGTTCATTGTGCATGCAGATGGTACATTGCTACATCAATTGGATAGCTATCATCCTGAGATGAATTTCAATTTAGGTATGCTTCCTCTGGAGGAAGGGTATATAGTTTACAATAAATTAAGGGATACTAGTGTAGAGAAACTAGATTACTTGTTTTTAAAACTGGATCGAGCTTTCAACGTTGTAAAAGAACTTAGATTTGGCAAAGTGGACCGGAGTGTTTATGCAGGACCATGTATTTTGCTGTCAGACAATAAAATTCTTTGTGCAATGGACGAAAAATATGTAATTTGTTGTGCAAAGAGTATATGGCTAATTCAGATGGATTCTAATCTTCAATTGGAATCGGAAGCTGAGTTAAATTTTACAACAGAATATTCTGTTGATTATCCTCCATTCATTCAAGTGCCAGCGGATTCGAGTTTGTTTATTTGGCATACTAAGGACTTTAAAAATAAACCAGATACTTTTCCAATTTCTCCAACACTGTATAAATTTGATTCAAAAAATCAAAAACTTTGGGAAAAATCGGACCGCACTTTCCGCAGTGAACTCATACCCGGGAATTTTATATTAGGCCGGGATGAAAATTTATACTTCTCTGGAAATTTAAACATAACCAGGGGGGATGATTTAGCATTTTTCAGAAAAATGGATCAGGAGGGAAATATTCTTTGGCATCGGTATTATATTGACAGCTCGAAGAAGAAAATCGAGCAATACTTCAGTTCATTTGTTGAAGACCGAAACGGTGGCTTTGCATTCACAGGATTAATCCAGGATACTTTCCCCAATCATGATCCTGCTGAATTCAACTGGGACATTTGGTTTGTCACCTTGGATAAAAACGGATGTTTCAATGGGGATTGTAGCGATACCATCTATCTGAATCAAAAAATTCCCAATAACATTTATGGAGGTTTCAGACTGAATGAGTTGGTAGAATTTTATCCCAATCCGGCAAAGGATGTGGTGCATGTACAGTTTAGAAATCCGGCAACGAGGACGATTTCGATCATGGATTTGAATGGATCAGTACTGGAAAAAAAGGTCATTCATGATGAAAACAACCTACTTAAGTTGACGAATTTTTCTGCCGGGATTTATACGGTTAGAATTGAAGATGATAGAGGTCGATTTATCAACATTCCTTTGCAGGTGGTGAGATGAAGTTGGGTAAATCCATTTAAGTTGTTTTTTAGGTATGGGTTTACAGTAGAAAATATGCAAACCTGCTTATTATAATTGTTGGCACTGGAAGCAGACTAGCACCAACAATGTGAGTGATTGTTTCGCAAAGACTAAACCAAAAAGTGCCATTTCATATAGATAATGAATCTTTGAATTCGAAATGGTATTTTGTCAAAGTTCGTTTTGGGAAGAAATTTAATAGCCTGAAGTTTATTAAGTAATTTCGAGATAAAAAAAGGGGGTAATGCTGGTCTGCTCCTGTTATTTTACGAATATGAAAGCCATCTCATTTTTCACATTACTATTTTTTAGTTCAATAAGATTGTATGCACAATTCGAAGATTACCAATGGGTACTTGGTTACTATAGTGGGCTAGGCCCTAACACCATGATTTTTGATTTTGGTAATGAAGAATTGAAAATTAATACAGTCCATTCATCATACAAAGTAAATGGGGCTAATGCAAATATTTCCAATCCAGATGGTAAAAACTTAATAGCTCTTTCAAATGGGTTTAGTGTGTTTAATGCTCAAATAGACACGATGGCCAATGGAAATAGAATCAATCTAAACACTGCTTTTTACAGTAGATATGGATCTCCAACAGCACAAATGGTCTTACTATTGAACCTCCCTGATTCTGAAAGAAATTATAAAATATATTACTTATGGTATGACAAACCTCAACCAGACAGCATCGTCCAATACAATAGATTATTGGAAGCCACTATCGACAGCAAACAGGAAAATGGTTTAGGGCGCGTTGTGGAATTTGATAAATTGATCGATACGGATCGTTTTGAATATGGTAAAATCCAGGCCTGCCGCCATGCCAACGGAAGAGACTGGTGGCTACTGATCCCCAGGAGATATACCCAACAGGTTTTGGTATACCTGTTGGATCCAGGAGGCATCAAAAAACACCATACAGAACAAGTGGAATATCCAATTATGACCGGAATTGGACAAGCTCAATTCAGTCCCGATGGAACTCAATATGCCTTATTAGAGTCTCAGGATAATTTCAGGGAAGGAGATTACTTACAAGTTTTTGATTTTGATCGTTGTGGAGGAAGTTTAGGCAATATGAAATCCATCCATATTACGGATACTGCAGGCCCGGGAGGATTAGCGTTTTCACCAAATTCAAATTTCATTTACTTAACCACTGATAGCAAATTGTATCAATTCAATCTGGACAGTTCTGACCTGTTAAACAGTCGTCTCATCATCTCACGTCATGGAGAGCTCATAGATTCCATGTTTTCCGGATTTAAATGTAAGACTTCCACTATGTCACTGGCTCCAGATGGTAAGGTTTACATTGCCACTTATACAGGAACATTGTGTATGCACGTAATCGAAGAACCGGATAGCCTGGGTGTGGCTTGCAAGTTTATTGAGAATGGCTTACCATTACCGGCACCAAATTCCAATTCTGTTCCTAATTTTCCACACTTTCGTCTTGGTCCGGTAGATGGCAGTGTATGTGATAGTCTGGGCATCGACAATGTTCCATTGGCCAGATGGAATTACAAGAAGAATGAAACACAACCACAGGTTCTCAAATTCAGAGATTTGTCAAATTATTTGCCAACCCAGTGGCATTGGGATTTTGGTGATCCTTCAAGTGGAAGTCAAAACATCAGCAATGTCCAACACCCGATTCATGTATTCAGCCAATCTGGAATGTATAAGGTTTGTTTGACTGTAAGCAATCCAAATGGGGAAGATCGAAAATGCAAAGACATTGAAGTGATCTTAACGGATACGGAAGAAAAATCAATTACCTCTAAACGGATACAGATTAATAACAATCCTGCAGGGAATGTCATTTACTTTATGAGTCGATTCAATGAGATAAATAATTATTTACTTAAAATCTTTGACCTCCAGGGACGTGAAATTTTTCAATATTCATTTCAGCCTGTTTCAGGAAAGCAATATGTAGTAGAAATTCCTGAGCAATTGTCATCGGGAATTTATACACTAGGTGTTTTTGATGAAAATGGAAAAATGGTACAGATAGAAAAAATGGAACTGCGTTGAGCAAATAAAACGATTAAAAAATAGCTGGCACAAGTCGCAGACTTGCGCCAACAAAGGAGTGTTTGGGCAAATAAAATATGCAATTCAAGTGTGAAGTAATTAGGTTATCGTAAAACAGTCTTAAAAGAAATAGAATTAAAGTCTAGGTCTAAAAGTGAACCCAGCCTTGCGCTTTCATTGGATGTAATTTTCCCTGATCGGTCTTCAATTGAATACCAAATTCTTTTGGTTTGCATTCGCCGATATAATAAAATCCCGGCAGGAATTGTATTTTTTTAGCCTCTTCCGGATCCACCGCCATCAGCAATTCGTAGTCTTCTCCTCCATTCATGGCGCAGAGGTAGGGATCCATCTGAAATTTTAAAGCAAGCAGTTTGGCTTCCTCATTCATGGGAATAAGGGACTCCGTAATCTCGGCACCTACCTGACTTTGCGTGCACAAATGCATGAGATCAGAAGACAAACCATCAGACAGATCCATCATGGCATGAGGAACCACACCCGCCTTCTCCAGCCAGGCCACGACATCTTTCCTGGCTTCGGGTTTTAAAAATTTACCAACAGCATGGCGCTGATTCTCCAAATCGGGTTGAATACCCGGATTTTCCAAAAAGATTTTTTTCTCGCGTTCCAGCAATTGCAAACCCAGAAAAGCGCCACCCAACTCACCGGTGACGAATAGATAATCACCCGGCTTGGCACCAGACCGATAACAAATTTTGTCTTCTGACTGTCGTCCAATGGCCGTTATGGAAATCACTAAACCTCTAAGGGAAGAAGTCGTGTCGCCTCCTACCAAATCTACTTCATAATAGCGACATGCTTCGCGAATACCTTCATACAGCAAATCCAGCGCCTCTACCGAAAAACGGTTGGATATGGCTATGGATACTGTAATCTGCTCGGGTTTGGCATTCATGGCACAGACGTCCGAGAGATTGCAAACAACGGCTTTGTATCCCAGGTGTTTTAAGGGAAAATAAGCCAAATCAAAATGTATGCCTTCCAGCATAAGATCCGTCGTAACGACTATGGCTCCTGGATGACCACGCAGGACCGCTGCATCATCTCCGACTCCTGTGACCGTGCTTTCTTGTCTCAGCGGAAAATCGCGAGTGAGGTGATTAATCAAACCAAATTCCCCGAGACTCGCAATTTCAGTCCGTTGAATGGTGTCTTTGGAATCAGACATGTTCGTTGAGTTTTTGTTGAACGATTGGCCACAAATCATGGGTTGGAATAGGAGCAGTAAACTGCAATTTTTCACCGGTTGAGGGATGTTGAAAATGGTATTTCCAGGCGTGCAAGCCAATGCTGCGATCGGCATTTCCACGGCGGGCTCCATATTTCACGTCTGCCCGCACCGGCATCCCTGCATGGGCCAGTTGCGCTCTGATCTGATGAAATCTTCCGGAACTTATTTCGACCTGTAACACCAGGTACCGCTCCAATCGAATGAGCAAGTCATAGCTCAGGCTACAGCTTTTGGCAGCTGCCCCTTCGGATATGCGGCTCTTTTTGAATTTGCCATCTTTTTCAAGACGGTCTTGCAAAAACCCATGCGGTTCGATTTCTTTGGTTTCGACGACAGCAAGGTATAATTTTCTAAACATACCCTGTTCTTGCTGTTGCACCAACGCAGCATGAGCAGAAGGACTTTTGGTCAGGACCACCAGACCAGAAACCGGGCGATCAATGCGATTCAACAAATAAAGGTTTTGTTTGCAGTACGCCTGCAGCATTGCCTGTAGTGAAACATCTTCCGTAGCATCTTTTTGAACCGGCATACCGGAAGGTTTATTGGCAATGACGATGTGGTGATCGTGAAAGACCAAATAGTCTTTGATGGAGCTTGACGTTTCCAGAATCAACGGATTTCCTCGTAATCATTAAAGGAATCCTTGTCGTTCTTGCGGTCTTTTTTAGGCGCGATAATGATGATTTTATCTTTTAAAAACAAGGAATAAACGGCATACAAGGCCAAGCCAAAAATCAGAAGGCGAAACATAGCAACAGATTTTTTTGATCATCAAAGATACACCGAATCAATACTCTAAAGCTTAAAGCTGCGTTTAGTAAAAGCATCCTACTCCGGTTCACCCAATGCATTGGGAGAAGTTATGTACTTTTACAGGACTGAATTAATTTATTATATATATTTTATATTTATAAGTAATTATATTACAATATTTTATGAAGATAAGCAAAACTAACATGGTTGGATGGCTGGTATTTTCGGCCGTCTTTATTGTGTATTTCTTTTCCGTCGAGCGGACCGGAAGTCTTTGGGATTGTGGTGAATTCGTCGCCGGAGCTTACAAGCTTCAAGTGGTTCACCCACCGGGGGCTCCGCTTTTCTTAATCGTGGGCCGAATGTTTACCTGGGTTGCCGACTTATTATCTTCAAATCCAGCCCACATTGCCTTTGCCGTCAACATCATGTCTTCCCTATGTTCTGCCCTGGCGGCCATGTTCATTTGTTGGACGACCCTGATCATTTCAAGGTTGATTTTACATGGAAGGGATTACCAACACGAAGAAAATGAAAGCTGGACCATTCTGGGTTCTGGTTTAATTGCTGGTTTGGCCAGCGGTTTCATTTCCACTACATGGTTTTCTGCAGTAGAAGGTGAAGTATATTCCATGTCTACCATGTTTACTGCCATGACCATGTGGGCTGCATTCAAATGGTACTATTTACCAGATGAACCCAAAACGGACAAATGGTTGATTTTTGCCGTTTTTGCCACTGGTTTGTCGACTGGAGTCCACTTGTTAAGTTTATTGTCTTTTCCTACAATTGCCATGCTTTATTATTTTAAAAAATATGCAAAGCACAGTTTTATTGGGATGATCCTCGCAGCTATTGTTGGTGTGGTATTTATTTTCTTGTTTCAAAGCATCATCATTACCGGGATTCCCAACCTCTGGATGTTCTTTGAATTGTTTATGGTCAATTCACTGGGTCTTCCGTTTCACAGCGGACTCATACCCACGCTGGCCGTCTTGGTAGCAGCAGGTTGGTTTGGTTTGCGATATTTCAAATCAAAGGGAAACGATCTGATGCACAAAATGGTGTTTACGTTTTTGTTGTTGGTAATTTCTTATTCTACCGTAGGTGTAGTGTTGATCAGAGCCAACGCAAAACCTCCCATCAACATGAACGATCCATATGATGTAACCCGATTGATACCTTATCTGAATCGCGAACAATATGGAGATCGTAGCTTGTTGAAAGGTCCGCACTTTGAAGCTCGCCCGGTAGATACCAAATCCGAAGACCGTTGGGGAAGAGTGGGAGATGAATACAAAGTAGTCGATCAAAAATTTGACTATGTGTTCCGGGACAAAGACAAAATCATGTTTCCCAGGATCAGCCACCAGGATCAGGGACGACCTCAACTTTATCGGATGTGGATGAAGCACCTCAATGCAGAAAAGAAAGTTCCCGATATGTCCTTTAACCTGAAATTCATGTGGTCATACCAGTTTGGGTGGATGTATTGGCGCTATTTTATGTGGAATTTTGTGGGTAGACAAAATGGTGAGCAGGGATTTTATCCATGGGTAAACCGGGACGGAAATTGGTATTCTGGCATTAAAGCTGTTGACGGTTCGAGACTTTACAATCAGGAACGATTACCACGAGTCATCAAAGAAGATGAATCGCGCAATAGCTATTACTTTATTCCATTGATTTTTGGCATCATCGGATTGATCTACCACTATCAGAAAAACCGCAACGATTTTCTTGCTTTACTGTGCTTTTTTATTTTAACCGGACTTGCATTATGTGTATTCAATAATTCTCCGCCAAATGAGCCGCGCGAAAGGGACTATGTGCTGGAAGGATCGTTTTTGACATTTTGCATTTGGATCGGTCTGGGTGTTTTGTTTTTAGCACAATGGGCACAATCGAAGCTCAAGTTACCTTCGATGGTGAGTGGTCTGGGATCCACAGCCCTTGGACTTTCAGTGCCTCTGTTGCTGGTCACGCAAAATTTTAACGACCACAGCCGGAAGAATAGTACTGCGGCACGGGACTATGCTTCTAATATTTTGGAATCCTGCAAACCCAACGCTATTCTGTTTACTTATGGTGACAACGATACCTATCCCGTTTGGTATGCACAGGAAGTTGAAGGCATTCGCAGGGATGTCCGCGTCATCAATTTAAGTTTGATTGCGGTGGATTGGTACATCGAAAACCAACGAAGAAAATTTAATGAATCCCCGTTGGTAAAAATGGCCATTCCGCAAGAGAAATTACGCGGAAGTTTGCGAAACCAGGTATTTTATTATAACCCCTCCAATCCGGAAGGTAAAAACCCCGATCCGCCTATATCAGCTTCGAGTTTTCTAAAGTTCATCATGGAAGATCATCCCATTGAATCCGGTAGCGGCAAAGTTTTCGAAACCTACATGCCCTCCAACAATGTATACATCGAAGTGGATCGTCAAAAAGCCATTTCAGCGGGTCTTTGCAGTGAAACCGACAGCAATTTTGTAGACAGGATACCGGTCAATTTGGCCGGACCATACATCACAAAAGACGACATTGCAGTGATGGATATCATTACGGCCAATTTGTATGACCGGCCTATTTATTTCAGTGTAACCTGCAGCCAGGAAAAATTATTGGGACTTCAGGATTACATGCAACTCGAAGGAATGGCGTTGCGCATTGTTCCGGTCAAGTCACAAAGTGATCCGAGTTTATACATTTATGGTTCAGGAAGGATCAATGCTGAAGCTTCTTATGATGTCATCATGAATAAATTCCGCTGGGGTAACCTGGACAAAGTTGACCAGTTTGTGGATCATAGCTTTGCACCCAGCATTCAAGCGATGCGGATGATCATGATGCGAACTGCATTGGCTCATCTGGATGCAGGAGATAAAGAACGGGCAGCCAAAATGGCCAATAAGTTTTTTGAAGCATTTCCGAACATGAATTTTCAGTACGATGTCCGAATCATGCCGTTTATTCAGGTACTCATCGATGCAGGAGATTTTGATTCTGCAAAAAAGAACCTGAAAATCCTGGCCACCGAGACACTGGATATGCTGGAGTTTTATGATACACTGAAACCCGATGAATTGGAAAGTGGATTCAGTCAGGAAAGAAGTCTGGCGCTTTCCGGGGTTCGTGAAATCATCGAACGCAGTGGAAAAGTCAATGATCCGGCATTCCTGACGGAAATGGAAACCATGTTGAATAAATACAACATCGCCAAACCCAATTTGCAACAGTAATCTTGTTACGCGCATGAAAGTCTCTTTGGGAAACGATCACGCAGGTTATGAAGTCAAATTGTACATTGCCAGCTGGCTGGAAAATCAGGGCATTGAAGTGACGGATCACGGATGCAACAGTACGGATTCCGTAGATTATCCGGATTTTATTCATCCTGTCGCATATGACATTGACGAACATAAGTCTGATTTTGGCATCGTCATTTGTGGAAGTGGTAACGGCGCTGCCATTACGGCAAACAAACACCCGTTAGTTCGATGCGCCCTTTGCTGGACGCCTGAATTGGCTAAATTGGCCCGACAGCACAACAATGCCAATATCATCAGCATTCCTGCTCGTTTTGTCAGCCTAAACGATGCCATTCAAATGGTTCAGGCATTTTTGGAAACGTCGTTTGATGGAGGAAGACACCAAAACAGGATTGATAAGATTTCATTATGTTAAAGCAACTGCTGTCCGGTGTATTTATGGTCATGATGCTGCCGCTTCAGGCTCAAACGGATTATTTCTCATCTGTTGTCCTTCCTGATTCTACACAATCCCCGTTTAGAGATTCGCTCACAGAATACAGTGCTTCCATACGTCCGGAGGATATTCGAAATCATGTTTATTTTTTAGCATCCGACAGCTGCGAAGGAAGAGAATTGGGGACCATAGGAAACGACCGTGCTTCTGCATACATTGCGACACAATTTCGTACCATGGGAATTGGTCATCCACCGGGCCTGAAAGATTATTTTCAAGAAGTGGGTTTTCGGTGGATGTATTGGGATAAACTCGTCTTCAAAATCAACGAAGTCCCTTACAAACAATTATGGGATTACCTGATCATACCTTCTGAAAATGGTGACCTGGAAATGAAAGCGCAGGAATTGGTTTTTTTAGGATATGGAATTGATGATCCGCGCTACAGCGACTATGGTAATCGGGATTATCAAGGCAAAATCGCATTGATTTATAAAGGGGAACCCAAAAACAAACACGGAAAGTCATATTTAACAAAAAGCGATTCACTCAGTGAATGGTCTTTTCAACTCAAACTGAAACAGGATGCAGCTGCCCGGCATGGGATTAAGTTACTCCTGGTCATTGAGGATAGTTTTAAAGAATGGGTAGACCAAAAACGATCTGAGGTGATTTCACCTCAGGTAACCATGGGACAAGGAGATTCGGAGGCAAACATCACGTGTAACATGATGTATTTGTCTTCGACAACCGTAACCATGCTTTTGGGAAAAAATGTGAAGAAAGTCATCAAAGCGCGCGACAAGATCAATAAATCCGGAAAGTCACAAGCTCTGAGCATTCCATGTGCATTGGAGGTTTTGCAAAAGCAAACCGTCAGATCAGAAAAGGGAAAAAATATATTGGCCTTCATACCTGGAAAAAAATGGTCCGATGAGCTGATTTTGATTTCAGCCCATTATGATCATATCGGTAAACGGGGTTCTGAGGTTTTTAATGGTGCAGATGACAATGCCAGTGGAACTTCCTCGGTTTTGGAAATTGCAGAAGCTTATGCCAACATGAGTAAAATGGGAATTTATCCCGATCGATCGATGATGTTTGCCCTGATGACGGGAGAAGAAAAAGGGCTTTTAGGATCCATGTATTATGTAAATCATCCCGTATTTCCCCTGGCACAAACCCGTGCCAACATCAACATTGACATGATTGGTCGTACGGACGATCATTACCAGCAGGACAGCAATTATGTGTACGTCATCGGAGCGGATCGCATCAATCCAATATTACACCAATCGAATATAGACATCAACCAGCGGTATGCTCAACTCAAATTAGATTACCGATACAATGCCGAATCCGATCCGAATCGTTATTATTATCGATCAGATCACTACAATTTTGCAGAAAAAGGCATACCGGCGATTTTCTTTTTCAGTGGAGTTCACAAAGATTATCACCGGACGACAGACGACCCGGAAAAAATCATGTTCGGCAAGACCGCACAGATCGCAAAACACATATTTTATTTATCCTGGGCCCTTTCCCACACCGCCCGATTCTGAAAGGTTCGGATCTTCCAGACTGGATTCTTATCAGGCCAAATTTTATATTAATTTTTATCAAGAAATTGACCAGTTTCAGAATTTAATTTCATATTAATAAATACGATCAAATTTTTATTTCCAGTAAGGGCCATATGCCGGAATCCAATTATATTTAACGCTGATTTTATCATTTACTGCCTAATTCAAACAATACATGGAACCAACAACACATACGGGAAAGCATCCTAGAGCTTTATTTGCCTTGTTTTTTACAGAAATGTGGGAACGCTTTGCCTATTACCTGATGGTTGGCATTTTGTTGATCTACATGACCGATACGGCTACCGGAGGAAAGGGCTTTCCTACTAAAATCGGAGCGGATATTGTGGGAAGTTTTATTGCCTTGGTCTACCTGACCCCATTTATCGGCGGATTGATTGCCGATCGGTATTTGGGATACCTTAAATCGATTTTTATCGGTGGTTTACTGATGGCCAGTGGATATATAGGTTTGGCCTTACCGGGAAATACCGCCATGTTTATTTCTCTGGTCCTCATCATTGTAGGGAATGGGTTTTTTAAACCAAACATCAGTACTTTATTGGGTAACATTTACAACCGCGAAGACTTAAAACCGCTGAAGGACAATGCCTACAACATATTTTATATGGGGATAAATATTGGTGCGTTCGTCTGCAATTTTGTAGCGGCTTATTTGCGCAATCAATATGGTTGGGGCTATGCTTTTGCAGCAGCGGGAGTAGGGTTGCTGATCGGACTGGGTATTCTGGCCTTAAACATGAAGAATCCGGACATCCGCAACGCAAATGTGAAGAAACCCATTCAGCCGGAAGATATGCCGCTGTCCCAAATTTTTACCAAGGTTTTCTTACCGGCCATCATTGCCGCCGTCATCGGATGGATAATACCCGCTAAAGTTCTTGGATCTCCTATTATGGGCACCCAAGCCAATGATGCCTTTATTTTTGCCTGTTTACCCATCATTTCATTCTATATTTCTTTATGGGTTAAAGCCAGTGGACAAGATAAAAGGAGCATTGGAGCCTTGCTGTTCATTTTTGCCATTTCCATTGCTTTTTGGACCATATACAATCAAAATGCCACTGGTTTGACCCTTTGGGCAGAACGACACACTGACCGCGTGGCTTCCGAAAGCACCGCCAAAATCACCGGAGCCATTTTTCCTATGCAACAAGTGACAGATTCGTTACGGTTGACCAATAAGTTGGATCCGTACATGAGGGAAGTAAAAGATGCTGATGGTAAAACGGTTCAGGAGATGGGAGCGGATCCTTATTTTTTCAATGTACCCAAAGAACAATGGCCTGGTGGACAAATGGTCAAGTTGACGAATACAGAATTGTTCCAATCCATCAATCCGCTGTTTATCGTTTTATTAACGCTCGTGTTTGTCCCCTTATTTAGCTGGCTCAGGACCCGCGGAAAAGAACCCACCACCATGTCAAAATTCGGTATGGCGCTTTTTATTTCGGGATTGTCCGCATTGGTGATGGTCTTTGCCATTTTATCCGTTCCTTCGATTTATACCCACAAAGCTTCCCCGATTTGGTTGTGGCTCACCTATTTTGTATTTACCATCAGTGAAATCTTTTTAAGTCCAATGGGCTTGTCTCTGGTTTCAAAATTGGCGCCTGCACGCCTGACGGCATTGATGATGGGAGGTTTTTTCCTTTCCACTTCCATTGGAGGAAAAGTCGCTGGAGTGATGACCAGCTTCTGGGATGACTTTACCGATAAGAAAATGTTTTTTATGATATTGGTAGTGGCAGCCTTTATCGGAGGTACTTTAATTTATTCCAGGATTAAATTATTGAACCAGATCGTGAAAGATAAAACCGGACTTGATTAGTCTAATTCGCCGCAATCATCCAGGAACGTATGTTTAAGAAGCATCCAAAAAGTTTGCCTTATTTGTTTTTTTCCGAAATGTGGGAACGATTTGGCTATTACCTCATGATCGGAATTTTTACTTTGTATCTGAAAGATGTCAAGGATGGATTTGGCATGACGGAGGCTGAATCGGCTGATTTGTATGGAACTTTTATTGCCCTGGTATTTTTTACACCATTCATCGGTGGATTATTAGCAGACCGCTACCTGGGATATCGCAATTCGATTGTCCTTGGAGGTCTGATGATGGGCATAGGTTATTGCCTGATGTTTTTTCATTCTTTGCCGATTTTATACATCGCCATGTCTCTGGTGATTTTGGGCAATGGTTTTTTTAAACCCAATATATCGACGATGCTGGGAAATATTTATAACCATCAGGAGTACCAGCAACATAAAGATGAAGGTTATAATATTTTTTACATGGGCATCAATATCGGTGCATTTACCTGTAATTTTTTTGGTGCTGCACTTTATACCATGTTGGGATGGGGCTACGCATTTTTAGCGGCAGGTGTCGGTATGTTTATTGGTGTGATCGTCTTTCTGGTGGGAATTCCCCATTACCAAAACGCTGATCAGAAAAAGGGCATCAAAGAAGGCGACATGAGCCTGCTGAAAATCTGCACACTGATTTTTCTACCCAGTCTTCTGGCCGGTATAGCAGGGTGGATGTACGGTGGACTCACTTCTGATGTAAATCCCGACGGTAATATTTTTGGTAGTGACAGCAATGATGCATTTTTATTTGCCTGTATTCCCGTCGTTTATTACTATTTCAATTTATGGAATAAAGCGACTTCTCAGGAAAAAGGTCCAATTGCTGCCTTGCTGGCAATTTTTTTAGTCGTGATCTTATTTTGGGCCGTATTCAAACAAAATGGATCGGCGCTCAATACCTGGGCAGATCGCTACACCGACCGACAAGTTTCGGGCACCACCGGAGACCTGTTTGTAAGTTTAAAGCAAGCCAAGCCACTGGTGTTTCAAAAAGATTCTGTGGCTTTATACGACGAACTTTTCCGCATTCAAAAATTCAATGGCGTTATCTTAAAAGAGTATAACTACCCGGTATATTTTCGCAATATGGAGGCAGAAGCTCTTCCGGCAGAAGGTTCTTCAATTCATTTATGGATCACCAACCTGAGTCAATCCATCAATCCAGGTTGGGTCATCCTGTTGACACCATTGGTGGTGGCTTTTTTTGCTTACCTGCGCAATCGGCAAAAAGAACCCAGTACAGCTACTAAAATTGCCTTTGGGTTGCTCATTTCCTCTTTGTCAGTTCTGATCATGATCGCAGCAGTCTATGCAGGACAAAACGGAACCGAAAAAGTCAGTGTTTGGTGGCTGATTGCAAGTTATGGAGTCATTACCCTGGGCGAATTGTTTTTAAGTCCAATGGGATTATCCATTGTTTCAAAATTAAGTCCGCCACACATTACCAGTCTGATGATGGGAGGTTGGTTTGTTTCTACGTCCATGGGTAACAAACTCTCGGGAGTGTTGGCCAGCAGTTGGGATCGGTATGAAGATAAAACCCTGTATTTTTGGGTGAATTTTGCTTTGCTGTCTGCTGCAGCGCTGATGTGCTTTTTTATGTTGCGATGGCTGAACCGAATTCTCCGCGAACACCGTGTAAACTAACAAACGTTTGTTAGTATTTTAAACATTCAAACAATCAAAGAAACTCACAATCATACAGAAATGGAAAATCAAAGCAACACCTTCAAACCTTATGTCCCTGCGGATGCTACCGTTGCGGAATTTTCGGTAAAGGGAATATTATTGGGTATATTTTTTGGAATCCTTTTTGGGGCGGCTACCGTTTATCTGGCTTTAAAAGCCGGTTTGACGGTATCGGCTTCCATTCCTATTGCCGTTTTAGCCATTTCTCTTGGGCGTAAATTTTTTAAAACAACGATTCTTGAGAATAACATCATCCAAACGACCGGATCTGCCGGAGAGTCCATTGCTGCAGGGGTAGTGTTCACCTTACCGGGCTTTTTGTTTCTTTCTACGGAGAGCAATGGCGTGGCTTCCTTCAATTACTGGACCATTTTTACTTTGGCCGTATTGGGAGGTATTCTTGGAACGTTGATGATGATTCCATTGCGTAGATCCCTCATTGTAAAGGAGCATGATACCTTGCCATATCCGGAAGGTACTGCTTGTGCCAGCGTTTTGGTGGCCGGGGAAAAAGGTGGAGACTTTGCCAGGACTGCATTTCAGGGCCTTGGAATTGCGGTTTTATATGCGATGCTCCAAAAAGTATTGCACCTCATCGCAGAAGTTCCGACCTATGTCACCCAGTTGAGCAATAAATACTGGCCAGCGGGGCGGATCCAGGGCGAAATCACCCCTGAATACCTAGGTGTGGGTTATATCATTGGGCCACGCATTGCCGGTGTACTGGTAGCGGGCGGTGTCTTGAGTTCGTTTGTCCTGATTCCCTTATTAGCCACCCTGGTACCTGGTGACATCATCTATGCGCAGGCTTTAAAACTTNNCGGTTTGGATGGGATGCCAACAGCCATACATTTGCCAACAGTGCGGAAGCCATTTACCGTTGCTACATTCGTCAGATTGGTGCCGGAGCCGTTGCTGCGGGTGGATTCATCACCTTGATCAAAACCATTCCCACCATCATCAGTTCGTTTAAAGAATCTGTCAGTTCGGTGAAAGTTGAAAAGCAAGAAGCGGTTTCCAGAACCGAACAGGATCTCAACATCAAAGTCGTTTTGTACGGTAGTTTAGGATTGATCCTCATGGTGGCTTTGCTACCCATTATTCCGGGCCAGGGTATTATTTCAAAATTACTGGTTGGATTGCTGGTGGTTATTTTCGGAGCTTTTTTCGTCACCGTATCCTCCAGGATCGTCGGTATCATTGGATCTTCCAACAATCCCATTTCGGGAATGACCATTGCCACGATTATGGCCACCTGTCTGGTATTTATCGGAGTGGGTTGGACGGGAAAACTTTACGAACCCATGGCTTTGGTTGTGGGAGGAATGATTTGTATTGCTGCGGCCAATGCCGGTGCTACCAGTCAAGACTTAAAAACGGGATACATCGTTGGCGCAACGCCTAAATACCAGCAGCTGGCTTTATTTGTAGGTGCGATTTTCTCCTCTGTCGTCATAGGATGGACGGTAAAATTGCTGGATACACCTGATTCCAGTATGGTAGCCCAGGGCATACAACATGCCATTGGCGAAAAATACAACGCACCACAGGCCACCCTGATGGCTACATTAATCAAGGGAATACTTTCCTTTAATCTGGATTGGCAATTTGTCATTGCAGGAGTATTTCTTGCTGTGGTGCTCGAATTGTGTGGAATCAAATCCTTGTCCTTTGCGGTTGGAGCTTATTTGCCATTGGCTACCACGCTTCCTATTTTTATTGGTGGAGCCATTAAAGGTTTGGTGGATTGGAGGATGGAAAAGAAATACCAGACCAAAGAAAACGATGACCTGGGTAGGGGCGCACTATTTGCAACGGGACTGGTTGCAGGAGGGGCCTTATCGGGAGTTATTGTGGCCTTACTTAACGTCAACGAAGGCATCGCCAGCAGCCTGACCGGCATTTCACTGGAAGGACCTATCAGTCATGCCTTTGGAGAAGGTATGTACCAGTTTTTAGGGGTATTGTTTTTTGCTTTGTTGTGTTTTGTCCTTTACCGGACAGCCATGAAGCGAACGGGCAGTGACTTGTAGAATGATCTGCTTCCTCGAAACATAGTTCCTGCAATAAAACCTTACAGAGATCTTATCCGGTTAAAACTTTGACGATGTTACCAATCAAGCCTTCAATGGCTTAACAAGTGCCTTTAACAAATTGGACAATTCTCAAAAGGGTTAAATCTTGTTGCTTCGAATGAAGTATGATTAAGATCAGTAAAATTGTCGTGTTTAGAAGGGATTATTAAATCTGGTAAACCTCATGGAATCACAAGATTCAGGCAAGCCGTGTAATCTATAATACCTACTATATGCATTGCCCGGATTGATGTAATTTTACCGCAAGAACTTTAATTTCATTTTTTAAAATCGTGACCATGAAAATATTGAACTCCATTGCACTTTTTGCAGCCATTATCATCCTGGGTGTGGGATGTGCCCCAACGATTTATGTTTCTCCTGATTTTGAAAAGGTCAAGAACAAACACAAAATCGTTGCGATACTGCCGTTCAATGTTCAGATCAGTGCTAAAAACCTTCCCAAGAATGTAACACCGGAGATGATTCGTGAAGACGAACAAAAAACGGGATACGCCATTCAAGGTCATTCGTATACTTATTTTTTGAAAGAATCGGGTAAGCGGCATTATACCGTTAAATTCCAGGACATCGATAAAACCAACTCACTTCTCACCAAAATGAATATTGCCTATGCGGATTTGAAGTCAAAGGGGAAGGACGAGCTGTGTAAAATGCTGGAAGTGGATGCCGTCATTTCGGGGGATGTTCAAATGGAAAAACCCATGTCGGAAGGGAGTGCCATTGCGGTAGGTTTATTGTTTGGATATTGGGGTAGCACCAATAAAGTCAACGTCACCATGACGATCCATGAAAAAACACAAGGAGATCTCTTGTGGAAATACGATTGGGTTGCGGAAGGGGGTGTTGGAAGCAGTAGCGAACAACTGGGAAAGAATCTCGTGAAAAACGTGTCTAAGAAATTTCCTTATCAGAAAGATAAGTAGAATTTTACTTTTTTCCTCATTAGTTGCCTCTTCGCTAAGTAATTTACAATTTTTGATTAAATTTGAATTACTCAACGTAATTCAAAGAATACTTATTGTCGAAAAGGATATTCATAATAATAATTGCATTCTTTTCTGTTTTTCGGCTTAGCCATATTCAGCAGAATGAAATTTCCTGGGACGTCCTGGGATATTATTTGTACTTACCTGCTGCGTTTATACATGATGACCCATTGTTAAGCAATATTGAATGGTTAAAAAAACTCAATGAGGAACGTAATTTAACCGGTACACTGTATCAGCTAAGTTCGAGTCCCGATGGGAAACCAATGTACTTCTTTTTACCTGGGATGGCCATTACTTATCTTCCTTCCTTTTTAATGGCACATGGTATGGCTAAGCTATTTGGACTGGATGCCAATGGGTTTAGTTGGATTTACCAATATTTGTTGTGTATCGGCGGGCTCCTCTATACATTTCTGGGCTTGTTTTTCTTTAGAAAAGTATTACTTAATTTTTTCACCGAGACGATTACATCCTTGGTATTGATAACCATTACTATCGGGACAAATTACGTTCATCACCTGACACTGGACAACCTGGCGACCGTCAATATTTTATTTTTACTTACGTCATTGGTGATATACCATACCATCGAATGGCATAAGACACAAAGAAATAACCAATTAATATTTTTGATGGTAGCTGTACTTTTTTCAGCATACGTCAAGCCATCTGAAATATTTGTTGGTTTGATACCTTTGTTCTGGAATGTAACTTCACTTAACGAGTTTTATAAAAACCTATTGCACTATTTATCTCGTTGGAAAGCGCTGACCATAGGGCTTTCAATAAGTTTTCTGTTCGTTTTTCCTCTACTATTTTATTGGCATTCTATGACGGGTCAATGGTTTTACGATTCTTATAAAAATCCAGGAGTTGGTTTGGATTTTCACAAACCACATATCATGAATGTCTTATTTAGTTATCGAAAAGGTTGGTTTGTTTATACACCTGTTATGATATTTTCATTACTGGGTTTTTATTCACTCTATAATTTACATCGAAAGATTTTTATCTCTTGCCTGGCATATTTTGGTATATCTCTTTATGTCATTTCGAGTTGGACTGAATGGTGGTATGGCGCAGCTTTCTCCATGAGACCCTTAATAAGTACATATCCAGTGCTGGGAATAAGCCTGGGATTTTTCTTGACCAACCTATATGTAAAATCCTGGCACATAAAACTTTCAATGATCATTATTTTTCCATTGTTGATTTTATATAACCAATTTAAATGGTGGCAATTCAGGAATTACATTTTGGATCCTTACCGGATGACCAAAGAATATTTTTGGAGCACTTTTTTGAGTACTCAGGTAACTCCTGAAAAAAAAAATTATTATTGGTGGAGCGCGATTTTACCGGTCGGTTTAATTTTAATAATAAGGAGGATTATTTTTGGAAATCCATGGGAAATCTAAATTTTGAGGAAGAATTTTTCAATGGCAAATTAAGGGATACTACGACCACCGGTTACTATAAAATGAATGAGAACAATGAATTTTCACCAACCTATGAATATCAATACGGTGAACTCACTTCTAAAGATCACGTGTGGTTGGAAGTTTCTGTCGATGTAATGTACGATACCATAGCTAATTCATTTCCATTGCTGGTGTATTCTGTTGAAACCAGAGAGGGTATTTATGAATATAAAGTCGTAGAACTTAAAGGCGATCATGGAAAATGGTTACATTTTGTTCAATATTTCCTCACTCCTGAAATAAGAAATCAAAGTGACCGGGTGAAATGTTATATATGGAATAAAAATAAAAACACATTTAAAATAGATAATTTTGAATTACGAATTTATGAGAAGAATTAGGTACCTGTTAGTGTTGAATCTCCTCGTTTTTTTTGTTTCGTGTTTGTGGATTTAGCATTGTAATGAAGCCGAATGCGCATTTAAAGCCAATGACAAAAGAATAAAGCGCTGGCGTGCAATTAATGATCAATGGGCTATGATCAAAAAAATCAGTACACGTATAATTTTTTTTATTGATTCATTTGGGAAGCATCATTAAGGTGCCAATCCATTCAACTCAAATTAATTCAATACCGGGAGCTCTTTCACATCAAAGGTGGAAAGTTGTTCAAATTGCCGGATCCGGGCATGGATTTCTTCCTGTTGCAAATTGCGAAGTCTGTTCAAACTGAATTCTTCTACGCAAAAGGAAGCCATTGTCGATCCGTAGATGATCGCCGTCTTCATGTTTGAAAAACTGAGGTCACCTGTGCGGGCCAGATAGCCTATCATGCCTCCGGCAAAACTGTCGCCGGCTCCTGTAGGATCGATAACGTCAGGCACCGGAAGTCCGGGAGCAAAAAAGATTTGTTCGTTATGAAACAGCAATGCCCCATGCTCCCCCTTTTTGATGACCAGGAAAGCAGGTCCCATGGCATGGATTTTATTGGCTGCTTTGACCAGACTGAATTCTCCGGAAAGCTGCCTCGCTTCTTCGTCGTTAATGGTCAGCACATCCACCCTGGCAATCACTTGTTTAAGTTTTTCCAGTGCATGATCCATCCAGAAATTCATGGTATCCAGGACCACCAGCTTTGGGCGGGTAGCCAGCTGGTCCAGAACCGAAAGCTGAACATCGGGTGTCAGGTTACCCAGCATGATGTATTGGCTATGTCGATAAGTCTCCGGGAGAATAGGATCAAACTCTGCCAGGACGTTCAAATCCGTCACCAGGGTGTCGCGGTTGTTCATGTCGGAATGGTACTTTCCAGCCCAGTAAAAAGATTTTTTACCGGCCAGGCGGACCAAACCCTCCATATTTACTCCCCTGGAACGCAAGGCTTCAACCTCAGCTTCCGGAAAATCGTCTCCGACAATGGAAACCAGGTTAATGTCTTTGTACCAATAAGAAGCCGCCCAGCTGATGTAAGTACAGGCGCCTCCAATGACCTTTTCCACCGATCCGAAAGGAGTATGGATCGAATCAAAAGCCATGGTTCCAATGGTTAGAATGCTCATAAAGCGGATTTGAATTGTTTTTCAAAAATAAAGCCCGGCGGCTAAACCTACCGGGCTTTTTGCGCCCCCTCTTGGGCTCGAACCAAGGACCTGCGGATTAACAGTCCGACGCTCTAACCGACTGAGCTAAGGAGGCGTTTTCAAAACGGACTGCAAATATAAATTCTTCAGCGAAAAACTCGCAATTTTTCTAATCAGATGTGAGGACAGACCCAATCAAACTCCGGTTCAGGCGGGCAATGTTCTCCAAACTAATGCCTTTTGGACATTCGGATTCGCATGCGCCTACGTTGGAACAATTGCCAAATCCTTCTTCATCCATCTGTTTAACCATATTTTGTACCCGGCGCGGATGTTCGATTTTTCCCTGTGGCAGCAGTCCAAGATGGGATACCTTGGCCCCGACAAATAACATCGCCGATCCGTTGGGGCAGGCCGCAACACAAGCACCACAACCAATACAAGCCGCGGCATCAAACGACTTGGAAGAACATTCGCGCGATACGGGTATCGCATTTCCATCTACGGCCTGGCCCGTGTTGACCGAAATATATCCTCCCGCCTGAATGATTCGGTCAAAAGCCGAGCGGTCAACCACCAAATCTTTGATGACCGGAAATGACCTTGCACGAAAGGGTTCAATCACAATTTCATCTCCTTCTTTGAAAAAGCGCATGTGCAATTGACAAGTGGTGGTACCCGAGTTTGGTCCGTGTGGTCTGCCATTGATGACCAAACTGCAGGCTCCACAAATTCCTTCCCGGCAATCATGGTCAAATGCTACCGGATCCTTTCGATCGGAAATCAACTGCTCGTTCAACACATCGAGCATCTCCAAAAAGGACATGTGCTCGTTGGCAGTGACCTGGTATTTCTCAAAGTTTCCTTTGGAGGATGAATCGGATTGACGCCAGATTTTTAAATTTAATCTCATAAATAGTTGTTAGTTGATGGTTGATAGTTGATAGTTGTTGGTTGATAGATTTATTGAAAAAATGTAAGCACTCTATGAAACATATTCATTGGTTTAATTTTTCACTTTTAAAATAACGTATGGTTCCATGAAGTAGTTTTTTCAGATCAGTAATATTCAACATTATAGTTTCATACTGATCGCTGTCAATAAATTTATTTTCAAATAAGATCTCAACAATGCTTTCTGTTTCATACAGGGATCCCCTTGAAATAGCTAAAAACTGCAAGCTATCCTTTTTGTATTGACGTCCGTATGCTTCCGCAATATTTGAAGGAATGGATAAACCAGATCTTAATATTTGTTGCATGATAAACTTGTCGCTCGGATCATTGCATTGTTTTGAAATCTGATAGACAGCATTAAATAGCAATTTAGCTTTTTTCCACACTTCCAAATTTTTTTAATCCAATGAATGATATTTAATATTAATTAATAATCAATACCGAAACTAACATTTGTTAGTATGGACAAGGAATTTAAAGATCCAAGGGTTAAGGCATATAAGGTTTTGGAATATTGAAATCAACCCTCTCCCAACTCCCAACTAACATCTCCCAACTAACCTCCAACAACTATCCTCTACCAACTAACATCTACCAACAAACATCTATTTATAACTTCTGCTTGCAATCTTCACAAACTCATATTCCAGTTTCTCTTTAAACAGTTCGGGATCTTTATTTAAATCAGTCCATTGCCAGGCTGCTACGTAATTAAATTCCTGATCGTCGCGAAGCGTTTCACCCTCTTCGGTTTGATATTCTTCGCGAAAATGTCCGCCGCAGGATTCCCTGCGATGCAAAGCATCCACCACCATCAATTCACCGAGTTCCATAAAATCCATTACCCGTCCCGCTTTTTCTATTTCCGGATTGAATTCCCCGGCTTTTCCGGGTACATATACATCTTTCCAAAATTCTTCTCTCAAGGCACGTATGGCTTGCCGGGCTTGTTTAAGCCCTTCTTCATTGCGTGCCATCCCACAATGGTCCCACATGATTTTTCCCAGGCGCCGGTGAAAGGATTCTACCGATTGTTTTCCCTTTATGTTCAGCAGTTGTTGTATTTGTTGGCTTACTTTGGATTCGGCTTCATCAAATGCAGGATGTGTTGTATCGACTTTTGGAGAACGTATTTCAGCGGATAAATAATTGCCGATGGTGTAGGGCAATACAAAATAGCCGTCGGCGAGACCTTGCATTAAGGCAGAAGCCCCAAGACGGTTGGCACCATGGTCTGAAAAGTTGGCTTCTCCAATGGCAAACAGGCCTGGGATGTTGGTTTCGAGATTATAATCTACCCAGAGACCTCCCATGGTGTAATGGACTGCCGGATAGATTTTCATAGGCGTGTGATAAGGATTCTCGCCGGTAATTTTTTCGTACATCTCAAAGAGATTGCCATATTTCTCCGATACGACTTCTTCACCCAGGCGAACGATGGTTTTTTCATCGGGTTCGTGAAGGCCCAATACATTGGCTTTTGATTTTCCGTAGCGCCGGATGGCAGCTCCAAAATCGAGGTAAACGGCCAGACCCGTCGGACTTACGCCCAGACCCTTGTCACATTCCACTTTGGCCGCGCGAGAGGCCACATCGCGAGGTACCAGGTTTCCAAAAGCAGGATATCGCCTTTCCAAAAAATAGTCCCGGTCGCTTTCAGCAATGTCGTTGGCCATTTTTTTACCCTGGCGAATGGCTTCCGCGTCTTCTTTCTTAGCTGGAACCCACACCCGACCATCATTCCTGAGAGATTCGGACATCAGGGTTAGCTTGGATTGGTAGTCACCCGAAACCGGGATGCAGGTCGGGTGAATTTGGGTATAGCAAGGATTCCCCATAAAGGCGCCTTTCTTAACGGCTTTCCAAATCGCCGTCGTATTGCAACCCATAGCGTTGGTGGAGAGATAAAACACGTTGCCATAGCCACCGGTAGCCAGCACTACGCAATGGGCTCCAAATCGCTGAATTTTGCCGGTGATGAGGTTGCGGACGATGATCCCTTTTGCTTTACCATCCACCAGCACCAGTTCGAGCATTTCATGGCGGTTGTACATCTTTACATTGCCCAGGCCGATCTGGCGGCTCAGTGACTGGTAGGCACCGATCAGCAATTGTTGACCGGTCTGGCCTCTGGCATAAAAGGTACGACTCACCTGAACGCCACCGAAGGAGCGGTTTTCCAGTAAGCCACCGTATTCACGGGCGAAAGGTACGCCCTGGGCTACGGCTTGATCGATGATGGCCGCACTGACTTCGGCGAGGCGATAGACATTGGCTTCACGGGCCCGGTAGTCGCCTCCTTTGATCGTATCATAGAATAAACGGTAGACACTGTCTCCATCGTTCATGTAATTTTTGGCAGCGTTAATTCCGCCTTGTGCAGCGATGCTATGCGCCCTCCGCGGACTGTCGTGAAAGGTAAAACAGGATACGTTGTAACCCAATTCACCCAGACTGGCTGCCGCTGAAGCACCGGCCAATCCGGAACCCACGACGATGACATCCAACTTACGCTTGTTAGCTGGAGAAACCAGGGGCACTTTGGATTTGTATTGTGTCCATTTACTTTCCAACGGACCGGCAGGAATGTTTGATTCAATTTTCATAATCACGATCAGGATTGTCTGAGATAGAGGATAACGGGAATGAGGGCAAAGCCTATGGTTACCAGCACGGCATAAGCTCTGCCAGCGAAGGCCACCAGGCCTTTGTACTTTTTATGATTCAGTCCCAGGGTTTGAAAGGCAGATTGAAATCCATGCCAGAGGTGCATGCCCACCACCAACATACACAGGACATAGAAGATGACATTCAGGGGTTGTTTATACGATTCCACCACGATCACATTGAGGTCCTGGTAAGTCTTTTCAGAGCCCGGATACTGTACCACCGGCACTTGTCCGAGTTTCATTTGCAACCAGAATTGATACAAGTGGATCAATAGAAAAGCAAATAACACGATGCCCAGATGGGCCATATATCTGGAAAAAGAAGATACCGCTGCATCGGATTTTACCTGGTAGGTTTTGCCTTTTGCATTGCGGTTTTCGCGGTACAACAGGATTCCCTGAACGGTATGCAGCAAAATGGTAAAATACAACACATAGGAAACGGTTTTGATCAAGGGATTTTGCGTCATGAAATGCGCATAGACATTAAAGGATTGGCCACCATCATGGGCGAGCAATTGCAAATTTCCGAGCAGGTGTACCAGTAGAAAAAGGATGAGGAACAAACCCGATAAACTCATGACGACTTTTCTTCCGATGGAGGATCTGAAGAGAAACTGAATGAACCACTGCATAATTAGGACATCGTTATTACAGGGGCAAAGCTATAACAGGATGCTATAAAAGCTATGTCTTTTTCACAGAAATCCCGCATTTGTTATTTTAAAGACCTTATTTCCGGGGAAAGGTTGTCTGAATTTATACAATGATTCTCTGAAAAATGATTCTGTCCTACAAAATGGCATTGTGCAAATACCCTTCCGGTGCATATCAAGTTTTCTGAGATTTGGTGGAGTAGATTGATCCTCAAAATTTCTAGAATCTTTCAAATAACCCATCCTCACGATTGACTTTCAAACGTCTAACCATATCCAAACAAGCTTAAAGCGTCCCAGCCCGATGAACATTTTTTAAAGTGCAAAGTAAACCCAAAAGATTACCATGTTTGAGAACGATTTAGTACCAGACCTTACGACCTCAAAGGGGACAAATCACTTGACCCATGCTGGAAATCTCAAACACATTTCCTGTGGGATTGCTGAAGACGCCTATGAAACGATAAATATGGAATTCTTTGGATAATGGATCTTGGTGAGGAATGTATCGACATTGCTTATCCATTATATCCTTAATTGAGAGCTCCATGCTTTGAGTAGAATAAATATCTTTGTAAAATGGGGAAGTCATCGAAATTACTGGAGAAGATTCTAAATGGAAAATCTGATCAAAATATAAATTCAATGACTTATGCAATTTACTCTTAAAACTAGGATTTGAGCTGAGAATTAAAGGAAGTCACTCCATTTATTATAAAAACGGAATCCAGGAGATAGTCAATATTCAACAAATTGATGGGCACTCTAAAGCATATCAAGTTAAACAAATCAGAGAAATAATTATTCATTATAAATTAGAAATCCAAGAAGATGATGAATCATAAATATGAAATTATCATATACTGGAGCGAAGAGGATCAAGCATTCATAGCAGAAGTTCCCGAATTGGCTGGATGTAAATCGGATGGAAAAACCCACCAGGAGGCTTTGGCCAATGTTGAACTCGTAATTAGCGAATGGATTGAAACAGCACAAACAATTGGCAGACCCATACCTACTCCAAAGGGTAAATTAATGTATGCATGAGGTACTGGGGAGAAACTTGGCCTTAGATCCTTTATAACGACTACGCAACGCTCTGTGGGTATTGCCAAGATCTGGAAAAGGCAAGCAAAAAATGTCACTCCTCTAGATGCCAGTCAGGGAGATTGTATACCCCTTGAGAATAACAGCTTATAAGCCCCGGAGGGTTCAAATGGTCTAAATAAAATGTAGTGAGAAATACGATGATGCAAACAAGTTCGCAGCAACCAACGTATGCCGGAATTTCATGATTTGTCCAGAAATGAGTCAGGAAGCGCCTGTGACCATTTTAGGCCATTAAGGCAGAATTCAGGTCCTGGAGCAGGTCTTCTACGTCTTCCACCCCAACGCTTAGGCGGATCAGGCTATCGGTCAGGCCATTGGCCAGACGGTCTTCACGGGGAATGGAAGCATGGGTCATGGACGCGGGATTGCCGATCAGCGATTCTACGCCACCCAGGGATTCGGCGCAGGCAAAGATTCTTGTTGATTTAAGAATTTTTAAAGCCTCTTCCACGCCTCCTGATTTCAGGTCAAAGGAGACCATAGCCCCAAAGCCTCTCATCTGCCGCTTAGCGACAGTATGGTTGGGATGGTCGGTGAAGCCGGGATACAGGACCCTGGAGACCAGGGGATGATTTTTGAGGAAGTGGGCAATGCGTTCGGCATTTTCGCAGGCCCTTTGGACGCGCAGGTGCAGGGTTTTGATACCCCTCAGGATCAGAAAACAGTCCATGGGTCCGGGTACGGCCCCCGAAGCGTTTTGAATGAATTTCAGTTGTTCGTAAAGGTCCTGAGTTTTGGCGATGACGGCGCCATGCACCACATCTGAGTGTCCGCCCAGGTATTTGGTGGCCGAATGAAGCACCAGGTCGGCGCCCAGGTCCAGCGGATTTTGGAGATAAGGAGAGGCAAAGGTATTGTCCACACAGACCAGCAGGCCCTTTTCATGGGCGATGCGGCAGATCGCTTGTACATCAACGATATTAAGCATGGGGTTGGTGGGCGTTTCTACCCAAACCAGTTTCGTTTGAGGACTCAGGTGATTTACGAGTTCGCTTGGATTTTCCATCGAAACGTAGCGGCTGGAGATCCCCATTTTGCTGAAGATCCGGACGAGCTGACGATAGGAGCCGCCGTACAGATCATTGGTGGCCACGACCTCATCCCCATTTTGCAGTAATTTGATGACTGCGTCCATGGCAGCCAGTCCGCTGCCAAAACAAGCAGCACCGTATCCATTTTCCAAAGCCGCCAGGTTGTCTTCCAGTGCTTGTCGGGTCGGGTTTTGCGTTCTTGCATATTCATAGCCCTTGTGATTTCCGGGGCCTTCCTGTACATAGGTAGAAGTTTGGAAAATGGGGGTCATGATGGCACCGGTGGATGGGTCGGGATGCACACCGGAATGGATGACTTTGGTATTGAATTTCATAAGAATGGGAAGCTTACGGATAAAAAAGCCACAAGGTCGCGAAACCCTGTGGCCATGAATTGGGTAATTCTCTTTTTATAACTTGTTCAGCATATCGAATACTGCACGTTTGTTGTCCACCACCAGGTAAAACAAATAGCTGCCGGCTTGCAGGTCAGCCACGTTGAGTTGAAAGTTGTTTTCACCGTGGAGGTTTCCACTGGCTACGATTTTGCCGTCTTGTTGTACCAGTGTATAGACCGCAGTACGGTAGTCCATACCTTTCAGGTCTACAGTGACCACATCGGCAGCGGGATTGGGAGAAAGGCTGAATTCCACCTGACGTTTGTTCAGATCGCGGTTAGCGACCACTTCCTGATCTTTTAAGAAAACGAAGGAAGTATCGTTGACAATGCCCATATCGTCTTCAAACTCACCGAAACTCAGGCTAGCGACCGGATCCGCAAATCCATTGGCCATCCAACTGTGGGAGATGATGGTTTGGCTACCAAAGGGAATGCCGAGTACAGACAATTCTACCAGCTGGACGGTTTTCATTTTGATGACTGGAAAACTGCCTTCATCGGTTTTCATGGTCCCCCAGGCATCCACGACGGAGTTGGTTTTCATGTCCAGTTGAGCTGGAAAGCCGCCTGCATCGAAGTTGGCGATGACATCATTTTGAAAATTATCTCCGAATTGGAGGGGATATTTCCCGATGGTTACTTTTTTATCAAAAACGATACTGGTCCCCTGTTGATACAAACCGATGAGGTACAGTCCGCTGTTGTTGTATTGATACATGCTGTAGGTGCTGTCTGGATTCGGGATTTCTTCATAGGCCATATTGCTACCCGGGAAAGAAGTCACAAACGGGAGGTTTGTTACTGAAATGTATTGGGTGCTGTAATCGTCAACGGCCTGGCCGGAGATATCCCATTGTTGATTGCCTCCTGTTTTCTGGTAATCCTGCAGGTCAAAACCACTGAGGTCCAGGATATAGGAGGATTCCAGCTTGATGCCTGGCTTGGGACCATCGGCAGCGGTATAGATGATCTGTGCACCGAGGTCGAGTAAGAACAGGCTGAAAAGAAGGGTAAATATTTTTTTCATAAGCAAATGATTGGTGTTTGTATGGCAAAAGAAAGAAAACTTCCTGACAAATGGGGTTTTTGGAGCCATGAATAACAAAACCTTAAGGAAATGGAGGGGGGGTAAGACAGGGTTGCNNGACCAGTTGTCCTGCAATAAATTTGGTGTTTCAATGATGCTGCCCCTCGGCTTTTATAACTAAATTACAGACTGAATTACCAGCTGCTTTGAATCATTTCATTCACTTTACCTCCTTGTGGGTGCTTGTCCTGGCGTTGCATCTTCCCTTGTCAGCCCAGATTTCCTCCACTATCTGGTACTTTGGCCAGCATGCCGGACTGGATTTCCGGACGGATCCTCCTACGGCCCTGTACAATCCCAGGCTCAGCCACCAGGAAAGCAATGTAAGCCTAACCGACAGTGCCGGAAACTTATTGTTTTATGTGACCGCGGATAAGGTGTATAATAGGGTGCATGAGGTGATGGACAACGGTGATGGATTATTGGGCAATGGAGGCTCAAGTGCTCAAGGCCCTATGGTACTCCAGGATCCCTCAAATAATATGAGGTATTATGTTTTTATGACAGCAGATGAAACTTTTCCGCAATTTTCAGGAAATCTTCATTATTCTATAGTAGACTTATGTGAAAACAATGGTCTTGGTAAAGTGTTGCCTGGATTTAAAAATATTCAGATTAAAGGTAATTTTTCAGAAAGATTATCTGCAATCCCAATGAATCAAGGAAAGGCATACTGGATATTGACTTCAAAATTATTTGAGAATACCATTATCAGCTTTTATTTTGATCATAACGGAATTGACACAAGCAAACCAGTTTATAGCTTTTTTGGTATGAAATTTTCTCCGCAAGTAGGACAAATTAAAGTAAACAATAATCGTTCTCAAATTTTATATTCTGCTGGTTTGAATTCTTTAGGTAATGGAGTATGGCTTATGGATTACGATATTTTGACAGGAAAAGCAAGAAACCAAGTAGAGGTTAGCTACGGCACTCATGATTATGGTATCGAATTTTCACCAAACGATTCAATTTTATATTATACAAGTTTTTACGTAACTTCAGCTATATATCAATATGAGATCGCAAGTGGCATTAAAACAAAGATCAAAGAGTATCCTTCAAATTACCAACTTGCAGCCATCAATAAAGACCCCAATAATAAATTGATTATATCCAGGGGATTAAGAAATGAAGTTAGTGCAATCCTTCACCCCAACATTAAAGGGGCTTTGTGCTCATATGTTGAAGGCTATATTAAGTTACTACCTAATACTTTTGGTCATTTAGGTTTGCAAAATTTAAGTTTATATTTTGACAGCCAAAAGGTCAATGTTAAATCAAAATTTTTAGGTAACGATACACTAATATGTAATTCGAATGGTTATTATCTAAATAGCGATTATTCAAATACAGTTTGGAGTACAGGAGATACAGGAACATCAATTTTTATTAACCAATCAGGCATATATTGGGCAAAAAAAGAGCATAATTGTCAAATTTTTATCGATTCCATTAATATCGCATTTTATAATTATCCGAATTCAATTATCCCATTAGAACTCTACCTATGCGACGGCCAAACCGATACCTTGGTTACGCAGGAAGAAGTGCTCTGGAGTGATGGCAGCAGAGGCAAACAACTGTTAGTTAAACAAGCGGGTACATTCTGGGCAGAAATCAACACGCCCTGTGGCGATCTGAGGGATTCAGTGACGGTGACCATCATTCCAAAACTGCAAAGCCCAACACCGCTGCGGGATACGGTACTGTGCAGTCAAAATGTCATGGATTTTGCATTGAAGATCGATAGTGCCCACTGGAATACCGGTGACTATGAAACCTTGCGCATCGGATCTGCCGGAGTATATGGCTACACCATCTCCAACGAATGTGAAGAAATCCGGGATTCCTTCAGACTAACGACTGATAGTATACCCTGGTTGTTGCCGGAAAAAATTCTTGCATGCCCTGGAGAAACCGTGATCTTAAACGCTGGAAATGATCAAGCGCGATGGAGCACCGGGGAATTGGGTCGTCAGATCCAGGTCTTCACCTCCGGACGTTACGAATACAGCCTTGAAAATGCTTGTGGAGGGTTTACCAGCAGCGTTGACGTGGAAATCGATGAAGGGAGTTCGACAAACCAGCTGCCCAATGTCTTCAGCCCGAATGGCGATCGGGTCAACGATGAATTCCCTGGAGAGAACTTCCCGGCAACCTTTCACCTGAAGATTTTCAGCCGCTGGGGTGAACTGATCTTCGAAGGCAAGAACCAATCCTGGGATGGTCGTTTTGAGTCCAAAGCCATGCCGCCGGAAACCTATGTCTATGTCATTGAACTGGATGCTTGCGGAGGTCAACGGGTAAAAAAGGGGTCGGTGACCTTGTTGCGGTAAACGGCTTTAAATTGTTCAAGCCTCCATCAGTCGGACAATTTTTTGATGGATTGTTTATCTCAGTCAGGGTTTGGGACCTGTGTGTGACCCGATTTTTTTTCTTACCCTTTGGGTGAATACTTCACCAAATTTTCCACAAATCAAAACACAAGGGAAACAGAATCGTTAGTCCTAATGCCCAAATTGCATAGTATTTGAGGTATTGGGTAAGGCTCTGGTGGATCAACACAACGCTTTTCCCTCTCCAGAGGACTTTGCTCATCTGTACAGTGACCCACAACAGCTGGAGGAGCACCATGACATTACAGCCCAGCACAGCGAGGCGGTTGGGGGTAATGCCCCATGCATGGATGCGAAACACAATGGCCGACAAGGCGATGCCGTTGAGCAACACCGTGAGCATTGCCAAAGCAAACAACAGGATTAACCGGCGGCTTTTTAGTTGGGCCGCAGAGGATTCTGCGACGGAAAATAATATGATGGCCAACACGCCGATCAATAAGACATTGAATAACATGAGGAATTGCCGGTCGTCATAAGGATTGTGTTTTGTGTATACAATGGCCCCCAAATAAATCAACAACATGATCAACACCAAAGGGGTCACCAATTGGGCGATCACTGGAGAGATTTGTCTGACCAGTGGTGGATAGAGACCAATGAGATAAGTGGCTACGAGGGGAATCGATGCCAGACCCCAGACCGCAATGTGCCTGAAATAAAAGGTCTCTGCCCGGACTCCGATGAGTTCAAACAGGGCGAGTGTTACCGCAGTGATCAAACCACCGGTCAGGAGTAGTAATCCCGACAAGACCAACAGTTCGCCGTTGTGTTTTAAAAATTCAATGTTGATGTCCGATACTTTGCCATCCCGTACCGAAAACAACATTCCCCACAGAAACCAAAGGACTACCGGTAGATGGATGCAAGCCAACAAGACAGAATCCGTCAGATCGTTTGGAGATAAAGCATTGATGAAAACCACGCAAACCAGACAGACTGCGGCCACTATGAATTTTGTGGTCCAGGACGTTCTGCGTTGTATAGACCAATAGGCCATCAAAGCCGGAAAGATGACGAACGCCAGGTTACGTTGGAAAAATGCATTTTCATCCCATCCCAACCAGTCGGGTAATTTGGCCACGCAGCCAGAAAACAAACACAAGAACAAAATCACCCATGGTTGCTTTCCAAAGCGGGTCGCTGTCGAAGGAAGTTTAAAATTTAAACGGGCATTCCAAAACTGTGCAATGGGATGAGATTTTATTTCCGGGTAAATGGTTTCAAATGCTGTTCTAAATTCCATTTCGTTGGAACGAAACAATTCTTCCAGCCGATCCGGATGATCCAGGTGATGGATCATTTCGGCGGCTAATGGAGGATGATGGATATGGTTAATATCTGCTGGTGTATTTTTTTCTTCGTGCAATGCATTTTTGGACAACATAGGGTAGAATTTTTTTTATGGTTTTACTTTGGACGTTGAGACCATTTACTTTTGCGATAAAATAAAGCGTTCCAATGCAGCAAGATGCTGTTCGAAAGCCTTTTTGCCTTTTTTACTTTGAGCATAACAGGTGTTCGGTTTGCGGCCAATAAATTTTTTGGAAACCTGAATGAAGTCTTCCTTTTCCAATGCCTTCAGATGCCCGGCCAGATTGCCGTCGGTAAGCTCAAGAAATTCTTTGAGCGAAGAAAAGTCCACGGAATCGTTTACCGCCAGAATGGACATGATGGAGAGTCGGATCCGGCTTTCAAAAGCTTTATGGTAACCTTTGAGTTGCATGTTCATCGTTCATAGCGAATCATAAAATAGGCACCATATCCGATGTGAAATAGGCCAAATCCCGTTGCCCAAAATGCGATAGCGTAATGGGGATACCACAGCGCCAGGATGCCTAAAACTGCCTGAATCCATCCCAATAGGCGTATTTCGGGATAGGTATCCCTGCTGGCGGCGTGTAAGGCCAAACCATAAAACAACAAGCTCATTCCCGGAATCCATTCCAGGGGTCCCCGGAGGAACAACAGAATGAGTACGATACCCCCTGCGATCAGCGGCATTAAAAAATTCGTCAACATTTTTTGTATGGCATGATTCCAAAACGAAAGACCTTGTTTCCGGATTTGCCGATGGCTGAAGAATGCTGCTGTTGCGATGGCTGCAAAGGCTACAGATATTCCTAACCAGCACAAAGCCAGTTTACTTTCGGTGAGGTTTTCAATGGAAGCTTGTTGGAAGGACCATGAATTATAAAGAGCAATGCACACTCCGACAAGAGCATAGAGGCCAGCCAGGATTCCTGAGATCCCTGAAAGGGCGCTGAATCGCGTCGACCGCTGCATCATGGTTTTTATGGCCGACAGGTCTTCCTGAAAATTCATTTCATTTTTCATACAAAGTACTTTGTAATTCAAAGTTAAACGAATTCACCCTACTTTGTATTGTACCGCCGGATCTTTTAAAACAGCGGGCTTGCTGGTAATGAAGATATCAGGGTTTACTGCGATGGCCGGAGATGATCCAATCGCCTTTGATGACCCAGGTGATGCCAAATGCTACCAGGGCTATCCATTCCAGAATAAAAGTGAGTGGAAACGGAATGCTGATTTTGAAAATTGAAGTCAGCACCCATCCCAGTGCGATTCCCAACATACAGGCAATGATGATATAGCCGCTGGTTTTAAACCAGGGCATTTGCATTTTTCGATCCTCGGAGACAAAACCGTGTTCATCGGGTTTATTAAAAACTACGATGGCGAAGTAAGCAAAACAGCTGAACAGTCCGATGGTAGACGCCAGATGTAAATAATACAAGTCATAATCCAGCCCTGCAAAACAGGCAGATTTAAATTGAGGAAGTTGTGTGGGAAAAAACGCAACGCCGAAAGCAAATAAGCTGGCCCAGTTGGCCAATGCGGAATCTTCTCCTTTGGGTCCGCGATAGGTGTACAGCAATATTCCGATGACGCTCAGCACCCCTACAAAAAAAGTTTGCATTTTGGTATGGAAATAAGCACTGATGGATTCCAACCAATGGTTGTCGCTGCACAACAAATTATTTCCAAAGACCAAAACAAAAGGAAATAAAATGCCCATTATCCCGATGCTTCGGCGTACCCAAAGATAATGAATGAGTTCCGGTTGTAGATTCTCGTTGGTGTCTTGTGATTTCATGGTGGTTAAATTTTAAATAAATATACGCCAATAAATGAATGTTTAATTATTTAGGATGATTTGGGTCGGCATCAAAAATCAGGCAGCTGGAGTCTGATGCCACACACAGGTCAACGGAATCCAGCAGATATCGCTGCAGGGTTTGTCGATCGATACCATATAAATGAAAACGATACCCTTGTTTACAATTTAAAGATAAGCCAGGGACATCTGATCGACAGTTTAAAGGATCAGGAAATCCAGGAGGATTGCGGTAGTTAAACCTAATGGAAGGATTCTGCTTTTCTATGATCAGATACTCTCCAATGTTGGGATAGGTATCGCGGTAATTGCCATTGTAGTACGGAATGCACAACACGGTTTCTCCAGGGCAGTTCTTCCACTTGCAGCAGGACGACAAAGTGAATAATGCGATTAAAATAATACTTTTCATGGTTGATCATTTTGGTTGTTAAAAATATGTGCCGGTCAATTCAATAAGTTTTAAAATTAACCGGCACGTCATCCATCTACTTCAATTCATTGGAAGACTTCAAATTTTTTGTAAATCACCTGGCCGTTTAACATCAATCTTATAAAGTACAAGCCGGGCGATAATGGACGGGTTTCCACTTGAAGACTATTGTCCGTTAAGTTGTTAATACGAACGTTCGTTTGTATTTTACCTTGAGAATTGACTACCCAAATCTGAGACGAACGTATGTTAGTATTTTCAGAGGTAACATAAAAATGGCCGTCATTCGGATTGGGAAACAATTCAATCGATGCTTTCAGTTCATCCAGATGGTCTGTTTTGACGATCACTAAATTTTTACAACACATGTAGGTTCGGCCCTGATCATTGTATTGTACACAAACTTCCTGGGAGCTGCCATAAGGAAAACTGACTTGTATAGAATTACCAGAACCCAGAGGGGCTCCTGTGTTTTGGTTGAACCACAACACTTGGGTAAAATTCCCTGGTACGCTGAGTGTTACCTGCCCGGAAGGAATGACCTTGGTTTGAATAGTTGCTGCGCAAATTTTTGGATCGCATAACCAAAATCGCTTGCAGCAGATGTACCAACGACCATTATAAAAATATCGGGCGGTAATCACTTTTTCGACACAGGGTGTTCCGGAAGGAGGCGGAACCGGGTTGGAAATTGGGCCACCGCCGATATCGCCACCTCCGGTATCATCCTTCCAGGTAGTATATGAGGCACCCTGTTGAGTCAGTTGAAAAATATAGCCACCTGCACTGGCATTGTATTGGAAAGTGATGTTGGCACAATCAAATGGATTGCAGATCCAGACTCTTCTACAACAAAGATACCAACGATCATTCGCAAAATACTTGACGGAGATGATGCGTTCGATGCAGTCTCCCGGATTGGGAGGAACCGGTACCGGATTGGAAATGGGCCCTCCGCCGATATCCCCACCTCCGGTATCGTCTTTCCAGGTGATTTGGCTTGCCGATGCATGGTTAAGTTGAAACACCATACCATTGGAATTTAAATCAAATCTGTAATCGAATTCAAGACAATCAAATGGATTACAGATCCAAATTTTTCGACAACAGATATACCATCTTCCATTGAGGTAGTAAGTCACGGTAATGGTTTTTTCAACACATCCGCCACCCGGAGGTGCGGGTACCGGGTTGGAAATCGGACCACCGCCGATGGTTCCGCCTCCTGTATCATCTTTCCATGTAATGTTTGTAGCACCCGGAATATCCAGATTAAAGGTGTAATTATTGCTGGTTGGGTTGAAGCGATAGTCAAAAAGAAAACAATCGAATGGATTGGAAATCCATATGCGGTAACAACAGTATTCCAAACAGTTGTTCGCATTCAGATACGGAAAACAAATAACATACTCGCCTGGTGATGGAAAGTTATAGGTAAAACTGGTCCCCGTGGCAGTGAGTATCTCGTTATTTCCGACTTTCCATTTTTTCCCATTGGCAATCGACTTGTTGCTGGTGAAAGTAAATTTCAAATCACTGCCATTCCCTGCATATTTATAAGTGACATACCCACAATTATACACTTCTATCGGATTGGTACAACAGTTCCAGTCTACGGAAATGTCATATGCACCTTCGCTGTCCTTCCATCCATCGACCACAATATAATACCGCCCAGCGGTCAGGTTTGCAGAGATGAGTTCATTATTTCCTTTAGGGTTTGTGCTGGATTCCAGGCAAAGATCCTCATTGCAATCTTTGAATAAAAACATCTCAAAGTCGTCATTCCCATCACGGATATTGGTCAATTGTAGGGTAACGGTCTGCGAAGAATTCAGCAAAAAGGTATACACCCTTTCCTTTCCGGTACAGCCAGTACCCGGATCGGAAATTTTGGAAGGATTGCAATACAAACTTACGTTGTTCACACCGGTTGCCGTGGTTTCATTGAATAATGTTTGTTTGCATTCAATGGGTTTAGCATTTCCACAATCTAACAAACCGCAATTGACGGTAAGGGTGAAGGGTCCAACCTGACTGGTTGTTGAGCCATCAACGAGTACATAATAATATCCGGCTGGCGCATTATTTACGCGAATGATCTCAATGTTGTTGCCGTTTCCGGACACACTTCCCGTACTTTTATATAAACACTGTACGGGATTACAGGATGATAGTAAAAAGATGTCGTGATCAATATTTGTACTAAACAAGGTGATGACCAGATCACCGTTGTTATTGGGTTTGTAGATTTCAAACAACTGGTCTCCTGCAGTAAACGGATTAGCTGAGGAATGGCAAGTTCCTAAATCGGAAATACCGAAAGCGCTGTTTCTTCCTGCAGTGTTCCCGGCATATGTTTGACCACAAGAAAGGGGTGTAATGTTTTGGCACTTATTACCGGATCCTGCGCAATCCGGATCTTTTTCGGTTTTCAATATAAAATAGTCATCATCTCCATCATTCCATTTGCCACAGGCCAGATAAGATGCCTCCGATGTAAATTGAATGTCAAGTAAAGTTCTGAAATCAGACTGAGACAAGGTTGTTTCTGAAACCCAAACAATTTGCGACAAATCGGAATGATATTTTTCAATCAACGGGGAGGTTCCTAAAAAACCTCCACCAATTCCTCCAATTACAGGAAATCCTTTGCAATCGGCAGTGACGCAATAGAAGTCAGCAGTATGATCCAGATAGAATGGATTTGAAGAAACAATGATGGCATTTTGAAGCACTCCATTTGGGTTTACTTTTGCCAACCAGGTAAATTGAACATCCGGCCAGTTACCTCCAATATTATTGGGTCCTGTGATATTGCCTTTGCAATAAGTACGACCCAATAAATAGATTTCATTATTGGCATTCATTTCGCCATCCACAAAAAGGTCACAGGTGCTGCCCCCATAATATTTGCTCCATATGATCTGAAAAGAAGGGGTGACTTTGGCTAGCCAAAGATTACTGTAACAAGGGACTTCACTGTTTGGATAACATCCTTCTTCACGTTCATTATAATCTCCCATGATCAGGATATTACCGTCTGAAGTGAGTCGTATTTCATGGATTGTATAGCCTATGGTAAAAGATAAGCCATGAATTAAAACCCCAGTACTGCTGATATTCCAAATCATGGCATTTCCCGAAATATTGTGATTGATATGGCCGCCCACAAGAAAAGTACCGTCTGATTTTTTGCGAATTGCAAAGAGGGCGGAGGTTGCGAGCGTTCCGGTGGGATAGGTTTTTTCCCATATTAAACCTCCAGTTTTACTTATTTTAAAGACCCAGGCATCATTATCCTTTTGGCCAACAATGACATAACCATCATTGACTTCGACGGCTTGCATTGCTCTATCATTATAAGATGTTCCAAAGCAAAACTGCCATTCGGAAGTTCCATTTGCCCGGCGTTTTACAATCCATGCATCCAGGCTGCCGTGATTGCCTGAGACCATACCATCGTTGGAGGAAGTGCTCCCGACAAGTAATGAACCCCCGTCGGTGCATTCAAGAACAAAAACAGCTTGTTCAGACTTAGAACCTCCTGCATGATAATTCCATTTTTCTGCAGGGCCTGTCTGTGCAATGAGGATGCCGCTGCATCCAGTGAATAGTAAAATAAGAAGTATCCAATTTTTCATGATGATGTATTTTATGGTTCAAAATTGGAATGATCTGATTGGACGGAAAATATAACTTTGGTTAGGGGGGGATGGAGGCGTGTAGTATCTATGTATTTAGGAATAAGAAAATCAGTTATGTAGAACTAACATACGTTAGTAAGTTTAAATTCGGTTATCCTCCAAACCTCCAAGTCTACATATCTCTAAACCAAAACCCCAAAACCCCAAAACCCCTACGTCCCTAAACCCCTATTTCCCCCTCCAATTCATAAAAAAAAAGGCCACTTTACAGCGGCCTTCAAGTTCTTAATGCATAGCGTTTATTTCACGCATTGAGGACAAAGGTTGTCAAGAACTTTCATTAATTAGCACTTAAAGGGTTCTAAAATTTGGATAGCCTTTGTTGGATACCTATTTTTAGGCTTGGCAATATATCATCCTGTATTGCCAATACATTTTTCATTTTATCATTGAGGAACATTAAGTTGATGTCAACAAATAGATTGGTTGATCCG
>JRYK01000189.1_pt1 | contig 74426 bp, 63 predicted proteins | sample 235381 | NCBI WGS metagenome assembly JRYK01 (sample SAMN03074220, study PRJNA261476) | activated sludge metagenome | biome: Wastewater Treatment Plant; feature: Wastewater; material: Activated sludge; isolation source: activated biomass of a wastewaster treatment plant treating hydrocarbon... ... | reverse complement strand
CGCTCGCGCAGCACGAGCCCCAGAATGAAGTAGCCCGGCGCAATCATCGGCACCAGCCATCGAATTGAGCAGCAGACGCCGGACGAATTCGTGGAGGTCGCGCCATACAGCAGCCAGGCGCCCACTGTCCAGGCGAGCGCGTGCAACAACTCGGGCCGCTCGCGCCGGCATCGCCGCCAGATCGCCGGCACAGCAGCGACTGCCAGGAACAGCGGCAGATTATGTCCGAGGATCCCGCGCTTACCGACCAACATGTCCAAAGCGTACAGGACAAATCGGCTGACGCTCGGATGATGCCAGCCGCCCGTCATCGACTGCGCCGTGAAGGGACTTCCCGGCCAGGCCAGATAGGTCGGAACCGCATTGGCCGGGCCGAGCGTCCCGCCGATCTGCGCATTGAGCCCGTGATGAATCAACGGGATCGGCGTCGCGGCGAGCGCCGCCAAAACCAGCGACCACGGCCGCCGCCAGAGTCGAACCGTGACAACGGCTGCCGTCGCCAGAAACAACACCGGACCGACGCCGAGGTCGATGGCGTAGCTCAGGCCCATCAACAGCCCGATCCGAATGCATCGAAACGGCGATGTGCTGCCGTTGGCCAGCCAGGCCAGTTCGACGGTGAGCGCGGACGCCGTCGCCAACAGAAAAATGTGATTATTCACGTGCTGAGCGTAGGTCGCGGCGAGGGTCGCCAAGGCGAAGCTGCCAGCCAGCGCGAACCGCCAGGGAAGCGGCAGCCGCAGCGGCTCGCCCAGCCGGANNCCGGTCAGCCGTTGGATGGCGGCGTACTCCGCGGCAAGCAGCGCGGCCGGCATCGGCGACTTGTCGGAGTAGTACCGGCCACGAATCCACAAAAGATCGGATGTGCCGTCCCGGTTGAGCGCGGCATCGTCCGCGGCATACGGACGAGTCCGGCCGTCCGGTGGCACGCGCACAAAGATGGACTGATCGATCGCCCAGTCGCCGTGATCGACGAGTGCTTCGACGGTCGCCAGCCGGCTGCCGTCATTCCAGCCGCCGGCATACGGCCGGGCCGCGGCCACGGCAATCAGCGCTGCCGCGCTCACGACGACGACATGACACCAGCGGGGAGCCATCATTGAGATCTGTCCTGGCGAGACTGTCGAACCAGACCAGAATCCATCGAGCGGAAGTCGAAGATCAGAAACGTGCCCGCCTCGGCTACCGGCCGGCAGGCGCGGAGGAATTCGGCGGCACGGCGATGGCTCGGCGTCAGGCCGTGGCCGTAAAGTACCGTCGCGGCGACGGCAAGGCGTCGGCCGGCGACAATGTCGCGCACGTCGCTCGGCGATTGCAGCGACATCGCGTGCAGCGGGCAATCGTGAACGGGCAGATGCCGAAAAGCCGGATCGGTCCCGAAGTACCAGACGTCGATTTGATCGATGTCATTCCGGCGCTGCCACGCGGCCAGCTCCGGCAGCCCCTGGCCCCAGTCATAATTCGAATCGCTGACTAGCCGATAGGCGCCGCGAGTGCCGCCCCAGAACTCGTTGACGAAACGCAGACCGTCCGGCCAGCACGACATGGAATTGACGATCATCCAACCGAAGCCGGCAATGCCGACGACGCGCCACGCCAGAGCGACGCGCGGATTCGAAATGGACCGCACCGCAGTCACGGCCGCGCTGGCCAAGCCGACGGCGAGCAGCGCCACGCACGGCAGCACGAGACGGATGCCGATCTGGACACGGCAATTCAAGCTGAATACCGCCAGAGCCGCGGCCGCGAACAAGGCCCAGTTGATCAGCGCAGCGCGGCGGACCGCGGCAATGAGCGCTACCGCGATCAGCATCGGCGCCGCCAGTTTCATCGTGAACAAAACCGGAAAGTAGAACCAGAATGCGTTGTCGCTCGACTGGCCCAGCAGGTAGGCCCCATGACCGCGGAGATTGTGTTTGATCTGCCGAGCGATGCCCTCGCCAGCGTTGGAGAAGATGCGGAGGTTCTCCGCGACGGGGACCATGATGGACTTCAATGGCCCTTCGTTGAGCCCGTGCGACCAGGCGACGAACGATGGTTCAGATAACCAGTCGCTGCCGCAAAAAAGGAACGCCGTCGCGAGCCCAATCATCCCGATGTGCACGGTTTCGTACACAAACGGTCGCCAGCCGCGCACGATCGATTCACCATTCCAGTCCATCCGAACCCGCCGTTCGAGTTCGACGGCAACCATGCAAATCGGCGCAAAGGCGAGGGCCGACGCCTTGGCAATCAGCGCAGCACCGTACAGCAGCCCGGATACAACCACTCGCCGGATTCTGGATTCGACATCGCGCCCGGACCGGTACTGGACGAGGAATGCGACGAGCGTCGCAGTGAGCGCGATGTCGGTAGTCGCCAGACCGGCGTGGGCGAGGAGATTCGGCTCGCAGGCGACAACGGCCGCGGCCGCGACGCCGCTCCAGTTTCCACCGATCATTCGCCCGGCTCGCCAGGCAAAGACGAGCAGCAGCCACCAGAACGGCAGCGTCATGAATCGGGCGATACTCAACGCCGATGCGAAATCGTCGTCGAGGTTCCACTCCGAGCCGCGCCAGCGCTCGAGCAAATACAGCGGCAACGTTTGCACGTCGGCTGGAAGCGGCATCGTGCCCATCCGAAGCAGATCGCGATGGCTCCCTGTTCGCCAGCCGTTCAAGCCGGCGCGCAAATACACCGGCTCATCGAAGGTAGCGCCGATGCGCTCAGACGCGGTGACGATCCAGAGCGACGAAACCGCGGCGATGGCAATGAGACAGGTAAGTTCGCGAAGTCGGCTGCGATCGGGGGGCGGCATCCGCTCCTCCGAATGGGGGAGGGCCTCGAAATCGAGCCGGGCGAATAGCGAGAATTGGAGAGCCAGTCAATGCCGAGCGCGGTCGTTGTAAAAAGGCGCATCGGCGGCTTGTAAGTGCCGCGCCGGAAACTCGACTTTCTAAAGGAATCAAGAGCAGTTCGAGGCCGTCGCTCGCCAATTTCGCATTGGCGCGCGGTTTGCAAACTGTTCGAACCACCATGCCACAAGGACGTGGCGCATGACGGGAGGGAACCCGATGCGGCGAGCGTGTTTTTGGACCATTCTCGGGGTCGTCAGTGTGGCGGCGATTTGGCGCGGCGTGGCCGGCCGGCTTCAAGCCGCCGATCTGGCGCGCGCGAGCCGTTCCGTGACGGCCCATCGCGCAACCATGACGACGGCGGAGTGGCGCTACCTCAGTTCACAGGCGTCGCACTGGCGGCAGATTATGCTCAAGCGTTGAGCGATCACTCACTGCGGCGGCTTGGGCGGCGCCGGCTTCGGCAAGGCCGGCGCCTGCACGGGGCTGAGCGGAGCGGCGGGGTCATTGCCGCCGATGCTCAGGGACTCCTGCTTGCGAATCGGCCCGGCCGTCAGCACGTCGGCCGCGACTTCACTCCGGACCCGAGCATTCAGCGCCGTTTTCACGCCTCGCGCCGTCACGGTGCAGACCAGCCGCCCTGACGGCGGAATCGTGACCGCGTCGAACGCAATCCGACCGCCGTCGCGCGAGCCGGACGGCTGCGACTTCACGACCTCCAGCTCGGCCGGTAATTGAATCACCGCGCGGACGTTGCTCGCCGGTGACGATCCCAGATTGCGGATCGTCAACGTATAGGTCACTTCGCCGTTGAGTTCGATGGCCGAATGGCTGCCGCGAAATTCGGTCTGCACGGCGGCGATGGCTTCAAACTCCGTGGCGGCTTCGGCGCCCTGCGTCAATCCGCGATAGACCGCCGATACCTGGTGCACGACGCGGCCGCCCTGCGGGCACCGGATCACGCCCTCCAGCACCCGCGTTTCGTTCGGCCCCAGGAGTGGGAGAATCCACTGCGCTCGACCGTCAAACTGTTGCCCGCCCAGCGTCAGCGACTCGATCTGCGCGCCCGGTCCGACGCGATCCGTGACGACGATGTTCGACAGCGCCCGCAAGCTCCGGTTAGTCAGCCGGATACGAACGGACGCCGTTTGATTGGCGGGTCGCCGCGGCGTCGCCTCGACGGTTAATTCCAGCTTCGGCTCAGCCAGGGTCACGCGGCTTTCAGCTTGGGCGGGTTGAGCCAGTCCAGCCGCGCTCGCCGCAGCCCGATGCACGATCGGGCCGACCGCGTTACTGGCCGCAACGTAGTATTCCAACCGCCGCGATTGTCCCGGACCGAGTCGGCCGATTTGGAACGTCCGCGTCCGGCGATCGGCCGAGACCTCATTGGGCGGCAGATTCGCCGTCGTCGCCTCCATCGGGCGGTGCTCCAGCCCGTCCGGCAGCAGATCGACCACCTGCACGTCGGCTAGGTCAGCGCCACCAGTGTTCGTCACGTCAACGACGAACACGAGAATGTCGTGCTTGAGCGCCTGGTCCGGACCATACTTTTTGATTGCAAGTTCCGCCTTGGCAAAGCGCGTCGCCGGCGCCGTTTGTTCGTACTCGAAAGTGACGCGAGGCTTATGAACGAGTTCCGGCGCCTCGGCCGGGGACGTCACCGTGAAGCTGATTTCCTTGCGAGTCGCCGCCGGCAGAGTATCGAATTTCCACGCGCAGCCGCCCTGGATGGGGGTGGCTTCCGGCGCCGCCTGGCCGATCGTGGCGCCCGCCGGCAACGGATAGAACACGACGACATTCGACGCCGGCGACCGCGACACATTCTCGACGATGAGTTTGATCGGCGTGGGATTCCCGGCGGCATGCGTTGCCGGCGCTCGGACCGACAATTGCACCACGGGTGCGGCGGAGTCCACGAATCGCGGCGGCACCGAATTCGGCGCCGCCTCGCGAGCCGTTGCCAGGCGGATGCCCTCGGCGGATTCGGCCAGCGGCGGTTCCGCCGTTTCGATGAACCGCTCGCCCGGCCGCAACGGTTGAGCCTCGGCCCCCGTGCCGGCCAACAGCAGCGCGGCCATCGCCAGTGCGAATCGTGGCATCATGGCAACCTCGACGCAGTGCGATCCCGGACTGTCCGGGCAAGCCACGATTGTTAGTGGATTTGGGACGCGGCGCGAAGATCAACTTCGGCGCGCGAAACAGCGGCATCCAGAGAAATTGGGCCGAATCGGACGCCCGGCGTCAACTTCCGGCCGTCACGACTTCGTACTGTTGCCGGAAGTGCGCGACAGCCTCATCGGGATTGAGGTTGAAGATCGCGTGACCGGAAGTCGTCCAATGTCCCCGCTGGTAATGAAAGACCGCCGTGGCGTTGCGTAAATTGCCGACGGCGGCGACGCCTTCCATCGGCCCGCCAGCGACGGCCTCGAAAGCGATCGTCACGGGAACAAGCCCGAGCAACTCGCCGGTGCGGCGGTCGCGGACCAACGTCAGCGCCGGCTCGAAGTCGCAGTCCTTCCAAGTCAAGCCGCGCGGTTTGCCAGTCGCGCGGGCCGCGTCGAGAAACTTCGCTTCGATTCGCTCGCGCTGGAGTCGAAATGACTCGCGGGCGCGCTCGGCCTGGACCTCGCGACCGAGCCGCCGCAATGGTCGGAACAAGAGGACGCCGGCAATGCCGCCCGCCGCCGCCCCGACTGCCCAGATCCAGCCGCTCATGGCTTCGCCCCGTCGAATGTGACTCGGTGTTGTTCCCGTCATTATTACTGTAGGCGCTGGCCGGCGGCGCGATCGAATCCTATCTCGAAGCAGAGGAGAGCGACTGTCATCACCGTCGGAGGAATGAGCCGTTTATGGTCGAACGCCGCACTGAACTGAACCGCCGCTATCACCGCAAGGCGAAACTGCACAAGCTCAAGACCCGTCTCGCTCAAGCGAAGACCGAGGCCGATCGCACGAAGTACCTGACCAAAATCAAGATGCTCAGCCCGTTCTGGACGCCGCCGGCCGAGGACGGCGCGGCTGCTCCGGCCAAACCAGCCAAGCCGGAAAAGCCAAAGCGCGCTCCCAAGAAGTCTTGAGAGCCACGACGGCGGTCGAACCTCTCCCGAGCCGTCGTGTCCTTACGCGGCCGGCCGACCGTGCGTCCGGGCAGGGGATTTCTGCCGCTGGCCGTTGAACCGCCGGAGTTTTCGAATGACCTGGAGTCGTCGCACGCATACCTGTGGCGAACTGCGCCGCGAGCACATCGGCCGCTCCGTTGTCCTCAACGGCTGGGTCAACACCGTCCGAACGTATGCGCAGCAGGTTTTCATCGATCTCCGCGATCGGTACGGCATCACGCAAGTCGTCGTCGAGGGCCACGACAAAGCGCTATTGAGCGCCGCTGCCGAGCTCGGCCGCGAGTTCTGCCTCGCCGTCCGAGGAGAAGTCCGCGCCCGACTGCCCGGCAAGGAGAATCCCTCGCGGCTCACCGGCGACGTGGAGGTGCTGGCCGCCGAAATACAAGTCCTGAATCCCTGTCCGCCGCTGCCCTTCGACGTCATCGAGGGCGAGGAACTGGAACTCGCCAACGAAGACCTGCGCCTGCAACACCGTTACCTGGATCTCCGCCGGCCGTCCCTTCAGCGCACGCTGGCCATGCGCCACAAGGCGGTGCAGGCCATCCGGCAGCACCTCAACGCGCAGGGGTTTTTCGAGATTGAAACGCCATTCCTCGGCCGATCGACTCCCGAGGGTGCCCGCGATTATCTGGTGCCGGCGCGAACGATGCCCGGCAACTGGTACGCGCTGCCGCAGTCGCCGCAGATTTACAAGCAACTGCTGATGGTCGCCGGCTTCGACAAGTACTACCAGATCGCGCGGTGCATGCGCGACGAAGACCTCCGTGCCGATCGCCAGCCGGAATTCACGCAACTCGACTTCGAAATGTCGTTCGTGCAGCAGGACGACGTGCTCGGCGTGATCGAACGCTTGATGGCCGACGTGTTCCGGACCTGCGTCGGCGTCGAATTGCCGACTCCGGCCCTGCGCCTGACGTATTCCGAGGCGATGGCCCGCTACGGCAGCGACAAACCCGACCTGCGATTTGGCCTGGAGATTGTCGAGTGCAGCGACCTGGCGGCCGGGACGCAGTTTCAAGTCTTTCAGAGCGCCCTGGCGTCCGGCGGCTGCGTCCGCGGGATCAACGCCGTCGGCGCCGCCGACAAGTTTTCGCGCAAGGGAATCGACGAACTGACCGAGGCCGTCCGGCAGCATCGCGCCAAGGGCCTCGCCTGGATCAAGGTTGAGAGCGACAAATTCACGTCGCCCATCGAAAAGTTCTTGCCCGGCGAGAGCCAGATCGCCCTGCGCGAGCGTCTCGGGGCGAAGGCCGGCGACCTGCTTTTGTTCGTCGCCGACGCGGACGCCAGCGTGGCGGCGGCCGCCCTGGGCGGGCTGCGCAATGAGCTGGGACGGCGGCTCGGACTCGTGGATCCAACTCGACCTGAGTATCGCATGTGCTGGGTCGTGGACTTTCCGTCATTCATCTGGGATGACGAAGAAAAGAAGTGGTCCGCCAACCATCACCCGTTCACGGCCCCGAAGGACGAGCATCTGCCGTTGCTGGAGACCGACCCCGGCCGGGTGCAGGCCAAGGCCTATGACCTGGTGATCAATGGCTACGAAGTCGGCGGCGGATCGATCCGAATCCACGATCAGGAGACGCAATCGCGCGTTTTTGCCGTGATCGGCCTGACGCCGGAGCAGGCCCGCGCGAAGTTCGGTTTCCTGCTCGACGCGCTGAAGATGGGCGCGCCGCCGCACGGCGGCATCGCCTTGGGCATCGATCGCCTCGCCATGCTCCTGACCGGCACGACCAACATTCGCGACGTGATTGCGTTCCCCAAGAATAAGCAGGCGCGCGATCTGATGACGGGCGCGCCGGCGCCGGTCGACCCGAAACAACTCAAGGAACTGGGCCTGTAAGCCGCGACGCGAATGCTTCGGAGCAGAGCGCGCGAGATCGGCCCGCTCGCCTCCGCGGACTCCGACTCGCGGCTAAGATGAGAGCATGAACCACAAGACCTGGGGAGGTCGCTTCTCGGCCGACACGGATGCCGGCGTCGAAGCCTTCACGGAGTCGATTTCGGTCGATCGGCGGCTCTATCGGCACGATGCCCGCGCCAGCCAGGCTCATGCCCGGATGCTGGCGAAAGTCGGGCTGCTCACCGCCGACGAAGCGAATCGCATCTGCGCCGCTCTCGATCGCATCGTCGAGCGCATCGATCGCGGCGAGTTCGAATTCTCCACGCAACTCGAGGACATCCATACGCACCTGGAGCGGGCGCTGATCGACGAACTCGGCGATCTCGGCCGCAAACTCCACACGGCCCGGAGCCGCAACGACCAGGTCGCGACGGACGTCAAACTCTGGGTCCGCGAGGCGATCGACGTCACGGACGGATTGCTGTCCGATCTGCAGCGCGCCCTCGTGGACGCCGCCGAGCGGCACCGCGATCTGATCCTGCCGGGCTACACGCACTTGCAGCGCGCGCAGCCGATCCTCGCCGCACACTATTTCCTGGCATACGTCGAGAAGTTCCAGCGCGATCGGGAGCGGCTGCGCGACGCCCGCCGCCGGACCAACGTCCTGCCGCTCGGCGCGGCCGCCTTGGCCGGCACCTCGTTGCCGATCGACCGCGACGAGGTTGCGCGACTGCTCGGGTTCGATTCCGTCGCGCGCAACAGCCTCGACGTCTCCAGCGACCGCGATTTCGCGCTGGAGTTCGTCTTCGTGCTGGCGACGATCGCGCTGCACCTCAGCGGCTGGGCCGAGGAGTGGATCATCTGGTCCACGACCGAGTTTGGATTCCTCGATTTGCCCGACGCGTTCTGCACCGGCTCGAGCATCATGCCGCACAAGAAGAATCCGGACGTGCTGGAATTGATCCGTGGGAAGTCGGCCCGCGCGATCGGCGCACTGAATCAACTCATGATGCTGGTCAAGGCGTTACCCCTCGCCTACAACCGCGACCTGCAAGAGGACAAGCCGAATCTGTTCGATGCATATGACACGGTGACGAGTTGCCTGAGCCTGGCGGCGGCATTGATCGCGCAGACTCGATTCCGCGCCGACGTCATCGCGGCGCGCATCGAAGAAGGATTCCTCGACGCGACGACGCTCATGGAGCGGCTCGTGGCTTGCGGCGTTCCGATGCGAACGGCGCACGAAGCCGTCGGTAAGCTGGTCCGGTTGGGCGAGGAGCGCGGGTGCCGGCTCGCCGACCTGCCGCCGGAAGCGTTTGATTCCGTGCAACCGGGGCTGTCGACGGACGTTTATAGTGTACTAGGGGCTTGCCGCGCCCTGGCGGCGTTCCAGGGGGCGGGCTCCACGTCGCCGGCCGAAGTCGAACGCCAACTGGCCGATTGGCGGACTGCCCTGGCCGCCGAGGCGAACCCGCGCCCCGACGCTCGCTAGAACCGGCACAACCGGTGCAGAGTGTCGCTGTTTCAAGACGGCGACGCGCGCCAAAGCGGTCCTCCGCTCGGCGGGAGTGGAGAATACAGGCAACAGGACTCACGCGCCGCCGCTGCGCCGGCGCGCCCGCCTCGCCACCGTGCCGGAGATCCACCGTGCCGCACATCCTGAGTCGCTTCTTGTTTGCTCTGTTGATTCTGGCAGCCGGCCTGGCCCTGGTTCGTGGGCAGGACCCCCGCCTCGACCCGCCCAAGACGCCCGCCGAACTCTGGGCCGCCGTCGAGTTCGAACTCAACACCGGTCAGTTCGCCCTGGCCTCGCACTACCTCCAGGCCTTCCTGGCCGCCGAGCCGTCCGAAAAGGACCTCGTCGCCCTGGAGCACGAGAAGGGCATGGCCGCCTTCCTGCGCCTGCGAACCGTGCAGCAGTGGTCCGAAGATCCGAAGATCGATGCCGAGGCGCGCAAGAACGCGGAGACGGTGATTGAAAAGGTGACCGCGGCGGTTCGGAAGGAGCTCGCCGATCCGCAGCGGATCGCGAAGTTCGTGGCGAACTTGCGCGGCGACGAACAGGAACGAGCGTACGCGCTCCGCGAATTGCAGCGCTCGGGCGGCGCCGCGATGCCGCAACTCATCGCCGCGCTGCGCTCCGCCACCGATCCCACGGAGCGCGCGTTGATCCTCAACGTCCTGCCGAAGCTGTTCGCCGACACCGTGCCGGCGATCCTGGCCGCCCTCGACATGAACGATCCCGTCGTCAAAGTCCTGTTGTTGCAATCGCTGGCCGAACGCAAGGACCTGCCGATCCTGCCGAATCGCGGTGAGACGGATCCGCTGCCGACCGTGGATTTCCTGGCCAGTTCGCCGAACCAGCCGGAGACCGTGCGGCAGAAAGCGGCGGAATTGCGGATGCGGCTTCGGCCGGTGCCGGCGTCGCGACAGCCGCCGGCCAAGGTCGAACTCACCAAGGCCGCCGATCGCATGCTCCGCAACCAGGTGCAGTTCACCAACCCTGACAACATCACGATCTGGCGATGGGAGAACGATCAACTCGTCCCATACACGGCGACGCGCAGCCAGGCGGAGGAGTATCTCGGGCTACGGTACGCACGCTGGGCGCTGGAGCTCGATCCGTCTTACGAGCCGGCGCAGACGGCCTTCATCTCACTGGCCGTGGAAAAGGCAATGGAGCGCGGCGGGCTGGAGAAGCCGCTCGCCGAGACCGCGCCGGACGTGCACGACTTGCTATCGACCGTCTATTCCGGGGCGCTGATCAACGCGCTGGACCGGGCGTTGGCCGAAAAGCGAACGTCAGTCGCCCTGGGATTGGTCCGCGCGCTCGGCGAGCGGGCGGACGTCAACGCGGCGCGTGGCGAGCGCGGCCGGCCCGGCGTGCTCGTCAAGGCGCTCGATTATCCCGATCGGCGCGTGCAGTTTGCCGCCGCCGAGGCGCTCCTGCGGCTGCCGTCCACTGGCACGCACGCGGCCCACGCGCGCGTGGTTGAAGTTCTCCGCCGCGCCTTGGCCGGCGACGCGGAATCGTCCATCCCGAAAAAGGGACGCATTCTCGTCGGGGCGTTTCAGCCGGAGCGGGCCGCCGCCATGGCCAACGCCGTGCAGGCCGCGGGCTACGACGTCGAAACCGTCGCCACGGGCAAGGAAGTGATGCGCCGGCTGAAAGCCGCGGCCGACGTCGACGCCGTGATCCTCGATTCCGAATTGCCATACCCCCCGCTTCCCGACACGATTGCGTCGCTCCGCTACGATGTGCACCTCGGATTGCTGCCGGTGCGCATCGTGTACGAGCCAGCGACCGAGGGTTGCCCGACGTATTACATCTCGAGCCACAACCATCGTGTGGAACTTGCCACGCCGCCCGAGGCGTTGGAGCATCTCAATCGCCGGACCGAATGGCGACTCAACGCGCTGATTGAAGGCTACAAGCAGATCGGCATCGTCCGTGGACCGCTGACCACGAGCATCGTGCAGGCGCAGTTCGCGCCGGCGGAAACGGAGGAACAAGTCGGCGGCAGCCCCGCTTTGACGCCCGCCGAAAAACAGGAACAGGCAGTCCGCGCGATCGAGTGGCTCAAGCGCATGGCAACGGGCGACGTGCCCGGTTACGACGTGCGCCCGGCCGAGCGCACCATCCGGCAGGCGCTCCGCCGCGATGATCTCGTCCGGCCGGCGATCGAGGCCGTCAGTCGATTGCCCGGCAGCGATCCGCAGACAGACCTGGCGTCCGTCGTCGCCGACAATCGCCGTCCCAGCGATGTCCGGCTTGCCGCCGCGGATGCCTTGATCCGGCACATCTCGCGGCACGGCGTCGCTCTCAATCGGCAGCAGGCACAGGTGCTGCTCGAACTGTTGCCGACGCTCGAGGATCCAAAGCTGAAAGCGCGGGTCGCCGCCGTCATTGGCGCTCTGCAACCGACGAGCCGGCAGTCCGGGCTGCGCATGGAGCGGTACACTCCACCGCTGCCGAAACCGGCCGTTACCCTCGACGCTCCGCGGCCGCAGTAGCCGTTGGTAAGAAATACAAATCTTGAAGGCACGACGAGACGACGGCTCGAAGGGGGCCGTCGTGCTTTCACTTCGTCGTGTTTTCGTGATGGAATTCATCATCGGTTCGTTTTCAAGCGCAAGGCCCGACCGCGCCGCCGTTCCTAGCATGTAAGGAAACCAGTGCGTCCCGAACGGAACCGGGAAGGTGTGCGATGTCCGTGGACCAACCGATGTTGAGCGAACTGATGACGGCTTACCTGCGCCGGAAGATGCAGGGCACGACCAGCGGGCGGACCCCCGGGGACGTGGAACCGTACGACGCGGTTCCCGGTCACGCGCTCGACGCCCAGCAGACCTGGACGGAAGCGAACAGCGCATTGGCAGCCTTTGGCCTGGCCGGTCCCGCGTCGCCGCCGGTCGAGTGGGCCGAGGCGATCGCCGCGCTGGAACCGGAGGTCGCTGTGCCCTTTGCCGCCGGCCATTTTCCGCAGGCCGTCCGCGACTTGGCGCGCTTGGCCCGCGCCGCCGAGTCCGGAACAGCCACACCGGCGACATCCCGCGGATCCTCGGTCGCACTCGATCATTGGATCGAAGTGCAAGGTCGCTCAGCGGATCTCGCCGGGCGCCTGCTCGCCGCCGGGGTCCTGCGCATGGCCGGCCAACTGGATCGCGCCGGCGAACTGCTGCAAGCCTGCGAGGCGAAAGCGGGAGGCGATCACGCCGCGCCGCTCGGCAATGAGCGAGCCGCGCTGCTCTGGAGGAAGGGGGAGCATTCCGCCGCCACCGAACTTTGGAATCGCTTACCGGACCACACGCCGATCCTGTTCAATCGCGGATTGGCCGCTTTGTTCCTCGGCGACAAAGCGCAAGCTCGGCTTGCGCTCGACGCCGCCGTGAAGCGGATCGCGGAAACGAGCGGCTGGCAGCACCTCGGACGATTGTATCTCGCCCTGGCGCAGGGCTGAAAAGAAGACACCCCGCGGATTCGCCGACCGGCGCTTCCGCGGGGTTAAGAAGGAAGAGGAAGTCCCGAGCAACGGATTGCGTGCGGTTCCATTGCCCGGCAACGGTATTTTGGCAGTTCACCTCGATCGAGTCAAGAAGCAAACGGCAGAGTTGTAAAACCCCACGTTGGCCCGACGACTCCCGACCGCGGCTGCAAACGATTGGCGGAGACTGCCTGTCGATCGCTCATCAATTGCCTTCGTACACACCGGTGTCGCCGGAATGACCGCACGACCGGCATACGTAGATGTTCGGGCGCCTGCCGCAACAGTAGTCCGGACCGCCGCATCGCTCACACCTGGCCGGGAGCAATCGCACAAGTACCCGCGGCAGCTCCCACCCGGCGCTCATGATCAGTCCGAACGCCAAAAAGTTCAAGAACGGGTGATGTTGAAACCGGAGGACAAGCGTGAAGAACAAAACAAACGCGGTCAACAGCCCGAGGATGGCAACCGCGAACTGAAGAGCCAGATGCCCCGCGATGCACAGTCGGGGCCCGGTCGTTCGGCTCGCCTCCGCCACTGGTTCGTCAGGCCCGTCCGTATCAACGGATTGTCGAATGTGGTCGCCGATCCGATGGGAGAATCGATGCACGTACCAGATCAACAGCGGGCACAGCGCACAGGTCACGAGACTGGAGGCAAGCGTCATGCCGACCGTTCGGAAGTCTACATCTTCACCGGCCGGGAAAGCTCCCGTTAAGACGCCGGCCGAGATCACGGCCACGGCGATGCTTCCGATGAACACCAGGGCCAGTATCGCGGTTCCGAAGACGCGGAAGACGTGACCGACTATCTCCAACACGCGGAGCTGCTCCGGCGTAACCCGCGGTTCATCGGACGTTCATTGATGCGAATCAGCCGTTCTTCGCCACCGCCTACAGATCGCATGAAGGCCGCGGAGAGAAGAGTACTTTGCAGCGCGTGTCCCGCGATCAACCCGCCAAGCTCGTGGCGAATTCATGTGCGCTTCCACCGCCTTTGTGCTCAAGCGCCGCGATTATTTCTTCGCAGCCTGTCGCGTGACGATCGGCACGTATCCGACTTCGAGCCCCTTCGGCGGCGTGACGAGGATCGCCGGATCGAGATCGGCGAGCCGGCCAACCGTCGGCGGAGGCAGGTACTCCTGGTCCTTCGTCCAACTCCGATGCAGAAGCTCCACCCGCTGCTGCATCGCCTCGCGCTCGGCAAGCGTCAGGTCGGCGTTCAGCAATGCAGGTTGGTCGGCGAAACGATACCAGTAGTAGGTGACCACGCTGCCGTCTCCCAACTCTGCTTGGAAAGGTCCTGCGGTCGGCCCCGGCTTTTTCCAACTGCTGTCCGGCTCATCGGGAGTCACGTATGGTTTCGCTTGGACGTTGCGCCGTTGGGGGAAGGCCACGTCTGCCAAGCCCGTTTCGGCTGGCACGTCTTGGGCCCTGACGGCGACCCAATGTTCCTTGCCGCGCTGATCCCGCTCTAACCGATAGTACTCGGGCAGCGTTATCAGTGTTCCATTCTGCGTGCCGGATACTGAAACTGACTTCTTGTCGAACTGATAGCCGTAGGTCGTGTCGTCGAGCGCGACAGGCTTGGCGAACGAGCTCCACGCCAACGGCATCCGTTCGTCGCGTCCGGCGGTGGGCAGGTAGATGCTCCATGTGGCGCCACCACCGCCGCGAAACGCATGTACGGTGGCACCCATGGGGTCGATCGCGCCGGTAGCCGCGGGCCCGCCATCGAACCACGATTGAACTTTGTCCCAAAGCGCAGCCTTGTTGTACGCGGTCATCCGATGAATTAGCGGCTTCGCTACGTCGGGTCGGCCCGGAAAGAGCGTCGGAGCGATTCGCGCGTAGGCGACTCCCTTGGCGTCCTTGGCCATGTAAGCCGGGATATGCTGCGTTTCCATCTGCAACGCCTTGTTCGGCTCCGAAGGTCGCGTGTCCAGAAACATCCCGGCCAAGTTCGGGTTCTCGACGGTCGGCCGCGACCAGAAGTACGGCAGAAAAAAGGTCACGGGCCCCTTAAAGTTGCCAGTGTTCAGAAACAGGGTCCAGCAATGATTCCCGGTCGGCACGTCCTTTCCGGCAGTGGTCGACTTCGCGGATGTAAATGGCAACGGCAGGTACCCGTAACCAAAGAGGTCGCCGCGGACGCCTTGTTTCAGGTTGAGGCCGTCTGGCGGCCAAAGCACCCATGGGCTGAGTTGGGCGATGGCGTAATGCCCTGCTGGCTTCGTCCAATCGCGGCCTTTGCCGGCGCCGGGGCCGTTCGCCCATTCGCTAAAATTCAAAGCCACGCCGCCCATGATGAACTTCGGCGTTTCGGTCGCAAACCGCGTGTCTCGCCACCATCCCAGGCCGCCCTCGATATCGGAGTACGCCTTCTCCGGCTTCGGCCCGTCGTACTGCGAAAACATCCAGGTGCCGAACAAGCCGCTTTGAAACCTCTGCCCCGGGTAGTTTTGCAACAGCGGCCACGCGGTCACGTACATCGAAAAACCGGCGTTGTACGCGGCATCCACCTTCTCGTGCGGAACGAGCAGATAACCGGCCATCTCGGCCTCGCGCGGCGGCATCGGATTCGCCGCACACAATCGCTTCATCGCGGCGCCCATCGCCTCGCCGATGAGATAGTACGTCTCGGCGTTGCTGTTCCAGTGGTAGCCCTGATTGCTAGGGGATCCGTCTTCTGGACGCCAAAACGCGCGCGTCCCCACGAACGCCACGTTTCCCCGAAATTCTTCGTACTCAGCCACGGCTGCCTGGGCTCGCATCAGAGCCAGTGCCCGCGGGTGCTGCTCGTCCTTGCCGCCCATGCCGGTCTCCGCGATGACAAACGGCAGCTTCTCGACGCCCAAATCTTTCCGAATGTCGCGGATAAAGTTGGCCATATTCCTTTCGTACTCTGCCGTGAACGCCTGGTCGATGCGGTCGTTCCACCCCTGGTGCCAGCCAAATCCCATGAGTTCGTATCCGCGGCCGCCAAATTCAGGGAACTCCTTCTGTAAGTTGGCCAGAAGGCCCTTGGTGCGCTGCACGATCTCCTTGTAGTACGGTCCAACCTCGCCGCCCGAACTCGGCGGCCGGAAATCCACCGCCAAGCTCTTGCCGCCCCACGCCAGCTTGATGAGCAAAACAGGCTCCCCGAAGGCGTCGCCCACAACCTGGCCGAAGCCGAGTTCCGGGCCGATAGTGTCGGGTCCGGCGCCAAACCCCACCGTGAGCTTGCCCTTGCGGTCGAGGAAATGAACAAACACATCGTCCCGCATGACCCACTTTCCATCGCGATCGAGCAGGCGCTGGAATCGTTCGGCGGCGGCCGGGCCTTTAGCGAGATGCTCGAGGCTGCCTTGGCCGCCATTCCGCTTCGGGTCGGCTCGGATCATGCCGTGGCCGACCATGTTCGATTGCCCGGCCAGGATGAAGACCTTGACGGGCGCCGCCGCTTCAGATGACGCGCATGCGACTGAGAGCAGCCCGGCGATTGCGAGAACGATGCGATGATGCGACATGCTGATTCCCTGAAGTCTGTCCCGAATCGTCCCGACAGTTTTTGCGGCCCAGATGCGCAGGTTGCGTCCACCAATCGCAATGGCTATTGCCCTTGCCCAAGAGAAAAGCCAGGCTGACCGTCGAAGGCGTAGAGATGCTCGGTCTTGATGAAATCGATGCCCTTCGCGGCCATGCGTGAAAGAAGTTCCACAATCTGCGCGTGCAGGACCGTTTGACCATTCTGACCGGCCTCGAAGCGGCAGCGCCAATGGTCCGTGAGGAACGTATCGGGAAAGCCATCCGGCCACACCTTCACGCCCCGGTTCGTCACCATGGTGAGTCGCAAGGCCTCGGTCTGCAACTCCTGTAATCGTTGGGCGAGCGCGTCAGGAGTCGCAGAGCCGTCGTGCACGAAAACATCGACGCCCACGAGAGTCTTGACCGCCTTGGGTCGTTGGGATGCGCGGACGGGCATCATGGGTTCATTGCTATACGATCGCGCTTTCAAATGGCGCGGGGTCTTTCCCAATCGATCGATGACGGCTCGTGCGAAATCCCGGCACCCGACACGACTCTGACTGACCCCTGGTCGATACAGATCGGCGGTATGCACTCCGTCTTCGATCGTTGCCAACCACGCGTTATTCACGCGCTCGGCCACAGTTCCTTGACCGAGGTAGGCAAGCATTTTGACGGCGCTGAGGAGTAAGCCGCTGGGATTCGCGATGTCTTTTCCGGCGATATCAGGGGCGGATCCGTGGATCGCCTCGAACATCGCGTAGTCGTTCCCGATATTGGCTGATGGGGCCAAGCCGACCGACCCGCTCATCTCCGCCGCGATATCGGATAGGATGTCGCCGTAGAGGTTGGGCACCACGATGACATCGAACAACTCTGGCGCATTGGCCAGCCGCGCCATGCCGATGTCCACGATCATCGTTTCCGACTTGAGATCCGGATACTCGGCGGCAACTTCGACAAAGACCTGACGGAAAAGACCATCGGTCAGTTTCATAATGTTGTCTTTGACGAAGCATGTCACTTTCTGCCTGTTCCGGCGCCGAGCGTACTCAAAGGCAAAACGCACGATCCTCTCAGTTCCCGGGCGGGTGATGAGTTTCAAGCATTGCACCACCTGATCGGTTTGCCGGTGTTCGATGCCGGCATAGAGATCCTCTTCGTTCTCCCGAATAATAACGACATCCAGATGCGGATGCCGGACGGGAATGAACGGATCATAGGCAATGCAGGGACGGACGTTGGCGAAAAGACCCAGGGTTTTGCGCAAGGTGACGTTGAGGCTTTTGACGCCGCCGCCTTGTGGAGTCGTGATCGGACCCTTCAGGATGACTTTCCGCCTTCGGATGTCCTCCCAGGTTTCCGGAGCGATCCCGGCGCTGTGGCCTCTCCGGTAGACTGATTCCCCGATTTCGATCACCCGCAAATCGAGCGATGCCCCCGCCGCCTCGAGGACGGATAGCGTCGCGTCTGTGATTTCCGGGCCAATGCCGTCTCCCGGCGCGACGACGATCGGCGCTGGCTCGGTCTGACCGCGCATGATCTGGTGTGTCGAACGGGCTGCGATCATGTTGTTCCATCCACGGAGTTTTCAGGAGCACATCGCTTATGCAAGCCGTGGACAGCAGGGCGATCCGGAGGGATGAGCGGATCGATCCGTCCGCGCGACCGACCGATTACGAACGCACACTGACCAGCGGCTGACTGTCTGCGGCAAGTGCATTTCAGGGTAGCCTCTAGCGCCGAAAGAGATCATCCATGCCGTGAGGCAGAAACTCAACCGCATGATAGTCGCCGCAGTCGTCCCCGCCACCAGCCGAGACAGTTGAAAAGGGAGGCCATCAACGGGTCCAGGACCGACCCCAGCCGATCAGAACCCAAGCCGCCCCGGCCATGCATGCGATGCCCGCTGCCCCGTACAAGGCGCGCAGCATTGGGAACCCTGGGGGCTCGTATGTGGCGAGGAAGCCAAAAACGCAGAACGCGGCTACCGCCAGGAGAACCAGACTGACAACCGCGCGAGCAATAATTGCCATCGTGTTTACCCATGCCTATCAGGGAAACCATCCCTGCAAGCCGTGCGGGAAGGGGCAGCCTGTGGCGTGGCTTCGATCCGAAACACGACTCGCCTCCGAGCCGGAATCGGTGAAGTATCGATGTTCGATCGATCGCCCCAAGATCCACGTATTCTCATGGCCGCCATTCGCATTCGCAAGGGCGCCGCGGATCTCACATGATTGGAGCAGCACACTGTGCGAGTCTTCAAGAGGAGTAGCCGGCGCCAGGATTACGCCCCGGCGCCGCTCTGGTTTCCAGCGATACCGGCTCGCTCAATGCGTGTTCACGCAGCCAGCGTGGTCTGACCCCGTCGCAAAATCAATCGCCTGCGGCGCTTCACAAGGGCAGTCGAAATCGTGTCGGGAGCAATCGCTGTGTTCATATCGGTTCAAATCACGGGCGCGGGGAGTTCGGCGACTCTGTCTCTCCGCTGCTCTTCATATTTGAAGGCCGCAAGCTCCTGAGGTCGCGTCAGGAATGCTCGAGGCGGACGTCATACTCGAACTGCCATTCGCCGTCGCGACCTTGAACCGGCTTGACGATCTTGACCTCGGGATTCTGGCCGGCAACTTTTCGTCGCTGCTCGGTTAGCAGCGGGTCGCCTTCGAACCAAAATGTGATGTAGCGCATCTGGTGTTCATGGGCCATGACGCCGACGTGGATATGAGCCGGCTCCGTAGCGCTGGGGTACGCGCCTGGCCAGACTGTCATGAAACGGAAGCGCCCGTCTTCGCCCGTGACGGCGGTCCCGCGCAGGCGGGGTACCCGGCTTTGAGAACCACGCGGGACGTACAGCCCGTTTTCGTCGGTGCCCCAGGCGATGACGGCCGCCTTTGCGAACGGAAGCCCCTGGCTGTCGAGCACCCGACCAGAGAACACGAGCCGTCGACCGGGTTCGTCCGGACTGCAGAGGGCAACGGTGATGTCTGGAGTCGCCGCCGGCCTAGCGCCAGGGCTGCGCGGCGCCGGCCGATCTGCGCAGCCGATCGGGGGCAGTACGATCAGGGCAAGTCCGACGCATCGCAACATTTCCTGTTCGCCCTCCGATACTGCAAGAATCCAAGAAAACTACCGAGCAGCGGTCGTCTGCCAGCAACACGCCGCCGCCCCAAAACGCAGTCGCCTCCCACGGTGGCTTGGATGTTTCGTCCGACCATCGCATTCTCGAGATCGACTTGAGCCTGTACAAATGCGTCGAATGCTGCCGGGCGGACTCGAGCCGACCCGCTGAATCGTGTTTGGCACCGCTTTCCGAGCCGGGGGGCGTCAGCCCCGGGTGAACCGCCAGGTGAATCGCTCGGGAGCGCCAAGCGCAATCATCACGTTCGCAAAGTTTCAATCCTCAATGCGGGACCTCAGAGATCTCTTCGCTTGCTCGTCGCCTACTGACTTTGATGGCCATCATTTGGTTCGACCGCCCTCCGGTGTCATTTCTTTTCTCGCTTCCAGACACTCAAGGTCCGCTGGCTGCCCTCATTAGCTGTAAAATCAGTGGGGCGATCTCCCCCGGGCGCGGCGAAGCAGAACTTAACCACGTCGCCATCGAGATCGTAAATGCCGAGTTGGGTCTTACCCTTGCTCGGGCCCTCGGTCATGATGTAGTCAATGGCCTTCGGCTTCTTGGTTGGGTCGATGTTGAACTTGGCCTTAAAGTAGACCTGACCGCCCAAGGTGACGGTCGTCTCACCGTCCTTCGCGACGCGCTTGCCGGTCTTCGCGGTCGCCTCGGGCATCGCCATCCCGTTCGCCACACCAGACACCATCGACCACTCGCCTTCGAGCTGGGACATCTCTTTTTTGACAGGGCTCTGCGCGCCGGCATCGGCTGCGAGGACCAGGACAACGACCAGCGGCACGGTCACGCGCATACGCACTCCCTCTCGACGATGAGTTTCATGGCCGAACTTCTGATTGCTTCGTTCCACAAGCATGCTATCCCGCACTCTATCGTTCAGCACGCCGTTGCGTCCAGTATCTCAGGTGTCATTCGTTCCGTCTAATGGCCGCTTCAAATTGAACGTGGGCGATCCCATGTAAGACTCGCGCGTTCCTTCCCGAACGATCCGGCGTTCCCAGCGCGCTACTCTTATCTCCGCTTCGCTTCCGGTCCCCCACGTCTCAATGGGCAGTTCCTTCTCCGATTTCTCAACATCGGCAATCGGCGATTGCCACCCGTCGTATTGCAAATCCTTGGGCCATGAAAAAGGAAAGCCCCGGGGCGATCGACCCCGGGGCCTTCTACGATTTTGCGGCTGAGCCCGACGGCCAGCCCGTCGGCGGCGTCAAGTCAGCCGCACCTGGTTACCACTACACACTTGGACCACCTCCTTTTCTCTGGAGCCACCTCGGCGGCCGCGTCGGTACCGGACATCGGCCGGCGAGCTTCTGGTCCGTCGTGCCACGGTCGCACGACCCTCTTGCCGAAGTCTAGCGAATCCGCGGCACGAAAATCAAGCGCGAATTGCGAGAATCAAGCCGGCGATCGGCCGCATAGTGCCGGCATCCGCCCCGAAACCTATATCAGCAGGCAAGCGAGTCCCCGACGGTCGGGCGCATTTCCGGCGTTTCGATGAAAGGAATTCGACGATGATCGGTTCACTGACGCTCGCAGCAGCTCTGACCCTGTCCCCGGCGCAAACCGGCTCCCTCAACCTTGTCAACGTGCGGACGACCTACGGCGAACTGGGGGCGCCGCGCACCGACAACCGCTACATGCCCAACGACCTGTTCTTCGTTGCGTTCGACATCGAGGGCATCACCATCAACCCGGAGGGCAAAGTCTCGTACACCATGTCGATGGTCGTGACCGACAAGGCGGGCAAGGAAGTCTACAAGCCGGAGCGGCCGGCCGAGCGCGAAGAGCAACTGCCACTGGGCGGCAACCGTCTGCCGGCGCGGGCCTTCGTGATGCTCAAGCCCGATCAGGAGCCGGGAACCTACACCTGCAAAGTCACTGTCACCGACCGCACGAACAACGCGACCAAGACTCTTGAAAAGCAGTTCGACGTCGTGCCGAAAGGATTTGGAATCGTGTTCCTGTACACGTCTAGCGATTCGGACGGAAACGTGCCGGCGCCGCCGATCGGCGTCGTCGGTCAGAATCTGTTCATTCAATGCGCGTTGATCGGGTTCGCGCGCGGTCCGGACAAGAAGCCGAGTACCGTGATGGAGCTGCGCGTGCTCGACGAATCCGGCCGGCCGACGCTCGCCAAGCCGATTTCCGCTCCGGTCCCGGCCGAAGCGCCGGAGAATGAGCCAGTCCTCTTCCGCTTCCCGATTCCATTCAATCGAGAAGGTTCGTTCAAGATCGAACTCACGGCGAAGGACAACGTCGCCAACAAGACCGCCGCCGTGACCTTCCCGATCAAAGTGTCGAACCGGTAAGGTGAGGAAAGCAATAGCTGAAGGGAACTCGACCGATGAGCAGCCCGCAGTTGCAGGAACGGATCGAACAGTTCCGCAAGATGACGGTGGACGATCCGGACAACGAGTTGGGTCATTTCCGCCTCGGCCAGCTTCTCATGGAAGCCGGCCAGCATGAGGATGCGGCGCGCTCGTTTCAGCGGACGCTCGTGCTCAGCCCGACATTCTCCAAGGTCTACCAGTTGCTGGCGCAGTGCCAAATGGCTCTCGGCCGAAAGGATGAGGCGATCGGCACGTTGAAGGAGGGCGTTCGCGTTGCGGACGCGCGCGGCGACAAGATTCCGCGTGAAGAAATGGCGAAGATGCTGCGCGCCGAGGGCGTCGAGCCGCCGGAAGCGAAGGCCGCCGCCACGCCGAAGGGGAGTTTCCCCTGCTCGCGGCCGGGATGCGTTGCTGGCGGCTACGGTCAGCCGCTCGCCGCTCCGCCGGTTCCAGACGAGATTGGAAAGTTGATCCAGCAGAAAATCTGCGCCGACTGCTGGATGGACTGGTTCCGTAATTACAGCATCAAAGTCATCAACGAGCTGCGGCTGGATCTCAGCACGGAGCACGGACAAGCCGAGTACGATAAGTACATGCGGCAGTTCTTCGGACTCGACGAATGATGGCTTCGGCGGGCGAATTCGTGGTGAAGCACGGCGTGGCCGGCCACGTCGGGCGATTTCGCCCGATCACGTCGTTTAATCTGCAACGCGGCGTTTCCGTGGTCATTCGAAGTCGCCGCGGCCTCGAACTCGGCGAACTTCTGTGCCCTGCGTCCGAGGAGCATCCCGCGCTGCCGGATGAATTCATCGGCGAGTTGCTGCGGCCGGCGTCGTCGGCCGATTTCGACGCCGATGCCGGGAATCGCCGGCTCGGCCGGGAGATCCTCGAAGCTGCCGAACGTCGCGCCGGGGAGCGCGGCGACCCGCTGTCTCTGCTCGACATCGACGTAGCGCTCGACCGATCCACTGCCGTGCTACACGCTTTGCGCTACGGCGCCTGCGATTCTGGTCCGCTTCTCGACGCGATCGGCAACCAGTTCGGTATGGTCGTCCGGATGTACGAGTTGAACGCCGAAGGGCCGGACGATCATGGATGTGGGTCGTGCGGATCGGGCGGCGGCTGCGGCTCGTGCTCGGCGGGCGGCTGCTCGAGTTGCTCCGCGGGAGCCGCGCGCGATCTGGCGGCCTATTTTGCCGAACTGAGATCGCAAATGGAGCACACGGGCCGAGTGCCGCTCGTCTGATTCCACTCTGCATCGAGGGATCGACCATGCAACGCTGGCTCGCCGGGCTGGGGATTGTGTCGCTCGTCGCCGGGTCGCCGGCCGCCGATGTCGCGCCGCTGATCGAGCGGATCCAGCGCGTCGGCTCCGAAGGCGCGGGTCAGGCCGATGCCGCGGCCGCGTGGGCGCAACTGGCTCGGCAGGATCGCGGCGCCATCGTCGCCATTCTCGCGGCGATGGACCGCGCGTCGCCCCGTGCCGCCAACTGGTTGCTCTCGGCGCTCGACGCCATCGTTGAGCGCGAACGCACCGCTCAGCGAATGCTTCCCATCGACGATCTGAAACGCTTCCTCGCCGAGCGCTCGCATTCCGGTCGGGCGCGCCGAATCGCGTTTGAACTCATTCGCAGTCACGATGCCGCCGCGGCAAACGCCATGCTCCCGAGCTTTATCGACGATCCGTCGCTCGAACTGCGCTTCGAGGCAATCCAGGCCGCGTTCGAATCGGCGAAACGAGAAAGCAAGGATTCGGCGGAGGCGAAGGCCACACTTCGCCGGCTCGTACAAGCGTCGCGCGACACCGACCAGATCGAGGCCATCGCCAAGGAACTCGACGACCGCGGCGAACCGGTTGACTTCGTGAAGCTGTACGGCTTCATCACGCAGTGGAATGTCTGCGCCGGGTTCGACAACGCCGGCGGGAAGGGCTTTGCAATGGCCTTTCCGCCGGAAACCAAGGTCGACTTGGCGGCGACGCACGCCGGCCCCAGCGGCAAGGAAATCAAGTGGCTCGGCCACGCCACCGCGGATAAGCTCGGCATGGTCGATCTCAACAAGGTGATCGGGAAGCAGAAAAACTCGGTCGCATACGGTTTCGCGGTCATCGAGTCTCCGGACGATCGGCCGGTCGAAATCCGCGCGGCCAGCGCCACGGCCATCAAAATGTTTCTGAATGGCGAGGAGATTTTCGGCCGTGAGTCGTATCACCAGAGTTTCGCCATTGATTCGCACATCGCGCCGGCTCGCTTGCGCAAGGGCAAGAACACCCTTCTGATCAAAGTGTGTCAGAACGATCAGAAGGAACCTTGGGCCCAGGAATGGCGCTTTCAGGTGCGCATTTGCGACGAACTTGGCTCACCGATTCCGATTCAGGTTCAGCCGGTCGTGACGAAGGAGCAGCCGTGAAGACACTGATCTGGGCGATTGCGGCGCTGGGACTGTGCGGCGGCGCGCTGGCCGGCGACTGGCCGCAATTCCGCGGCCCCGGCGGCCGAGCGATCGGCTTCGAAAGCCCGTTGCCAGAGACCTGGGGACCGAACGACAATCTGAAATGGAAAATCGATCTGCCCGGCCGCGGCGTATCGTGCCCTGTGATTGCCGGGTCCAAGCTCTTCATCACCGCCAGTTCCGGAATGGCGAACACGCGGCTGCACGTGCTGCGCTTCGACGCGGAAACCGGGCAGCGGCTGTGGGAGCGCCAGTTCTGGGCGACGAGTCAGACACTGTGTCATCCCAAAACCTGCATGGCGGGGCCGACGCCCGTGACCGACGGCCGGCACGTCTGGTGTCTGTTCGCAACCAACGATCTGGCCTGCCTGACGGCCGACGGCGATCTCGTGTGGTTCCGCAGTCTCGGCGCGGACTATCCGCTGATGACCAATCACGTCGGCCGGGCGGCTTCGCCGATCCTCGTCGGCGATCTGCTCATCGTGCCACTGGAAAATCAGGGCGCTTCGCACCTCCTGGCCGTTGACGCCAAGACCGGATTGAACCGCTGGAAAGTCGATCGGCCGACGGAGAACAATTGGACGACGCCGATCGTTGTTGAGCGAAACGGGCGGTCGGAGCTGGTGCTTCAGGGCATGGGCGTCCTGACGGGGTTCGATCCGCAGACCGGCGCCAAGCTATGGGAAACGGAGTTCGAGGGGCTGTTCACGATCCCGTCGCCGGCGGCGGCCGGCGACCTGGTGCTGGCGGCGTCACGCGGCATGATCGCAGTCAAGCCGGCGGCAAACGGCGTTGCCGGGATCGCCTGGAAATCGCCGAAGCTCGGCTCCAGCACGCCGTCGCCGGTTGTCGTCAATGGCCGAGTCTACACCCTGCGAAACGATGTACTCGTTTGCGGCGACGTCGCGGATGGCAAGGTGCTGTGGGACCTGCGGCTGAAGGGTGCGTTTTCCGCGTCGCCGGTCTATTCCGATGGGAAGCTCTTCGCCGTGAACGAAGACGGCACGACGTTTGTCGTGCAACCGGGCGCCGAGCCGAAATTATTGGCCACGAATGAACTGAAAGACACGATCCTCGCCACGCCGGCGATCGCCAACGGATCGATCTACCTTCGATCCGACAAGAATCTCTATCGGTTGGCCGTGAGCAAGAAGTCGAGTTGATCGAGTCCACGCGCGGTTGTCAAAGCGAAGGGTTAAATGGTATTCTGCACTTCTGGGGAAGCAGGAGTACGGAACCCCGCCATGCGAACAATGTGGATTGCCATGCCGCTCGGACTGTGCCTGGCGGCGGCTGTGAGTGGCCGTCAATTGCCGGGCGGCCCGGTCACGCCGAACTCGCCGCAGCCGCCGAATGAAATCAACGGCAAATCGCTCGATGAGTGGGTGCGGCAGATCGACAATCCGGATCCGAGCTTGCGCGAACAGGCGATCCGCACGACGCTGCTGTTCGGTCCGAGCGCGCGGCGAGCGATTCCGGCGCTGGTTCGCCAGGTCAACAACAACAATGACTTCAGCCCGCTGGCCAATGCGATCATCGCGCTCGGTCAATTGATTCAGGTCGAGAAGGACCCGGCGTATGCCAAGATGGCCGTCGACGCCCTGATTCAAGCTCTTAACAACGGCCAGGCGATCATCCGCTACCAGGCCGCGATGGCGCTCGGCTACTGCGGCATCTGGGCCCGGCCGGCAGTGCCGAAACTCGCGCAGATGATCAACGATCGGTCGTCGTGGGAGACGCGGCGGGCCGTCTGCTTTGCTCTCGGCTCGGCCGGCCGCGACGAACGAATGTATCCCGACATGCGCGCCCTGACCGCGCTGGTGTCGGCCATCGACGACCCCAGCAAGGAAGTGCGCATGGAAGCCTTGCAATCGCTCATCAACCTCGGAGCGCCGGAAACCGGCAGCACCGCTCAAATGAAGACGCTCCTGGAGCGCCGTCTGAAAGCGGACAAGGATAAATCGGTCGTGATCTGGGTCCGCGTCGCTCTCATGCGGCTCGATGAAAAACTGATCAATGACGCCAATCTCACCATCATTGCCAATTTGTTGAAAGACGACGATCTGGACATTGCCATTCAAGCGGCCCGCGCTCTGTTCTACATCGGCCGCGAATCGAAAAACAAGCTGCCCGAACTGGTCGAAGCTCTGCAGCACAAGGATCCGCGGATGCGTTTGCAGGTGGTTCAGACGCTCGAGCGAATCGGCCCCTCGGCGGAACGGGCGATCCCCGCATTGGAAGTCATTTCGCAGAAGGACGCGGAAGAATCGATTCGCGACGCGGCGAAGTCGGCGATCAAGACGATCAAGGGCACGCCCCGGGTCGTGACGCCGGGCTGAGGGATCGCCTCAGGCGGCGCGCCGATCGGCGATGCCGCGCGCGACGGGGAAGGGCAGGGTCGCCGGTTCCGGCGGTTCCTTCATTCGGTCCATCAGTACAAGAAAGGCTGGCGCCAGAAACGGCCGGATGATCAGCGTCTCCAAGAGCACGCCGGCCGCCAAGGCGAATCCGATCTGCACCAGCGTGCCGAGCCCCGAGAGCATCAAGGTCGCAAAGGTTCCCGCCATCACGACGCCGCACGCCGTGATGATGCCGCCGGTCCGCTCCAATCCGAGCCGCACGCCGTCGATGACGCCGTGACGCTTTCGCTCCTTCAGAATGCGACTGATCAACAGGATGTTGTAATCTTCGCCGACCGCGACCAGGATCGTGAACAAGAAGAACGGCACGCGCCATTCCAGTTCGCCGAACGGCCGGCCTGTCGTCAGCCACACGAACCCGGCGGTCAGGCCAAGCGTCGCCAGATAGCTGAGCAGCACCGTGGCCAGAAGGTAGACGGCGAGTCCCACGCGCCGAACCAGCGCCACGAGAATCAGGAAAATCCCGACCAGCACCAGGCCATTGACCCGGGCGCGATCACGCTCGACGACCGCGGCCAAGTCGCGGGCATGGACGGTGACGCCGTAACAGACTCCCTCCACCGGGCCAAAAGACCTCGCCCGCGCCGGCAGATGATCGCTCAGCCAGCGCTCGAGGACGGCCAGTGTTTCGCGGCTGGCCGGCGCGAATGGATCGGTTCGCAGCACGACCTCCAGCCGCGTCACAAAGCGCGGACTGGCCTGGTCGCGGCATTCCGCGGCAAAATGACTCGTGGCCAGGCGGTCGAGCGCGCGGCGGACCATCACGCCGGTCCGGTTCGAGTTCGCATCGGCCGGCTCGCCAAACGGCTGAGTCAGACTGCGAACTTCGGCCACGCCATCGAGCCGCGTGAATCCCCGACTCAGATGATCGACGATCGCTCGTCCGTCACTCGAATCCCATGGCTGATCGGCGGCGAGCAGGACAGTGATCGGCCCGATCTCGCCGGGCGGGAAATGGCGTCGGACGGCGTCGAGGCCGAGAACACTTTCGGACGTTGCGGCCAGGTCGCCGATCGGAGAGATCGTCGGCACGACGCGGAGGCCGGCCGCGGCCAACGGCACGAGGATCGCCAGAGCTCCGCCAAGTATCCACCCCGGCCGGTCAACGACGATGGCGCTTAGTCGCCGCCAGATTCGGTCGCTCCACGGCGACCGGGTCGACGATCTGTGCGGAGCGTGCGGCCAGAAGGCCCATCTACCGGCCAGCCGAAGCAGGGCCGGCGTTAGCGTCAGTGAGGCGGCCAGTCCGATCGCCAAGGCGACCGCGATGATCGGGCCCGCGCAGCGGATCTTGGCAAACTCGGCGAATCCGAGCATGGCCAGACCACAAATGACAGTGCCGGCGCTCGCGGTCAGCGCGCCGCCGACCGCGCGAACGCTTCGGACCAACGCCGCTCTGGGTTCCTGTCCGCGGCTGAGTTCTTCTCGATAGCGCCCGATCAGAAACAGGCAATAGTCAGTTCCCGCGCCAAAGAGTATGACGACGGCAAAGACCTGGCTGACGTTGACTAGATGCACGCCGGGTATGTGCGTCGCCAGCGCCAGCACCTCAAGTGCGACCCAAGCGGACACGCCGATCGTTGCCAATGGAATCAGCGCCAGCACCGGCGACCGATAGGCCGCCAGCAAGACGACGAGCACGAGCGCGATCGTGGCCCAGGTGGTGTGATCCAGGCTGGCGGCACTGGCGCGAATGAGGTCGCGGCCGATGCCGGCGGCCCCGGTCGTGTAAAGTGCCAACCCCTCGCCGGCGTGTTTGTCGAATACCGCTCGCGCGGATTCCTCGATACGATCCACGCTGGTGCGAGTCTGGATCGCCAGATAGGGAGTGGCGAGGGAGACGACGATCAACGCACAGTGGCCGTCATCGCTGACGAGCCGTCGTCCGAGAAAGGGATGCCCCCGCGAAACGACCCCGGTGACGCCGAGCTCCGGACGATCGGCGCGCAATTGATCCAGCGCGCGGCCAACGGCATCGATGATCTCGAAATCGGAGGCGGTCAGCTTGTCATCGCGCCGTTCGATGGCGAGAACGGCCCGGCTGGCGAACACGTCATCGGGAAATGCGCGTTCAAGAAGCCGAAATCCCGTGACGCTGGCGGTGCTCGCGGGGAGGAATCGAACATCGTCGTCCTGAGACCGACTGGACCAGGACGGCGCGACGGCGGTCACCGCCGCCGCCAAGCCCAGCCAGGCGGCGCAGACCCACCCGGCGTGAGCCGTCGCCCATCGGCCGATCCGCTCAAACATCCCTGCGTCCCCGCCAGATGCAGCCGACCCCCGATGAGGCGTCGACTCCCGCGCGGGACCATCATCGGACAGGCGATGCGCTCGGCTTCATGCTGGCCACACGCTCATGGTCCTTTGGTCAATGGGATTGCGAAGCTTTCGACGATGACGCGGACGTTGCGGCTTGAACGAGCCAGCGATTGCGGAAGATTGGAAGATTCCCGGGTTTCACTTCAGTTCGGACGAGAGGTCCAAGGCCAGCACGCGGCCATCATCCAATGCCACGATGCCCGCGTCGCCCAGCGGCGCCAGTTGCAGCCCGGTCAGGCCATGTTCGAACGGCTGGTCAAATCGGACGATGCCGGCGTCATCGTATCCGGCCACGGAACCAAAGATGCTGCCGACCAGCAAGCGGCGGCCGTCGTCGGTCAGGTCAACGTGGCGGCACGGCTGAGCGGTGGCAAGTGTAGCGAGCGGTCGGCCATCACTGTCATACCGGCGCACGCCGTCGGAGAAGCACGCCGCCGCGACCACGCCGCCGTCGCCCGACGAGCGGAGATCGCCGATATGAATCACGGGATTGTCGTGCCAGCGCACGGCGCCCGACGGGAGATCGAACGAGGTGATGAGACCGAAATCCGCGGCGCCGAGGAGCACCGGCGCGGCGGGGACGAATGTGAGACGATACAGCGGCCGCGCCGTCGCAATCGGTTCGGCGAGAAGTCGCCCGCTGTCGTCGATCAGCCGGATCCAGCCGGCGCCGGCTACGGCCAGGCATTTCGCGAAGGGATCGAGAGCCACGGCGGTCACGCGATGCGGCCAGGTTCGCCGCCAGCGCGTCTTCAAATCGGGATCGAGCCAGGAGACGCAAGCGTCGTCGCCGATGGCGATCGCGCCGCCGGCAGCGGCATGGCAAGCCGCGGTGATTGGACTCGCATGCCGCGATTGTGCGAGGACCGATCCGCCGCGATCGATCAGTTGCAGCCCTTGATTGACGTCCCAGGCCAGGCATGTGCCGGCTTCACTCGCCAGCGCGATTCCCGCGGTCGGGCATGCAAGACGGACGCACCAGAGCACGGCGGGCATGGCGGTTATCGGAGTGCCAGCATTCGCAGCGCCTGCTCGATGGCGGCATCCAGTTGCCAGTCGTGCAGGGCATCGCGTCGCGGTTCCCAGACGTGCGGCGCCACGCCGATGCCCGCCAACGGCTTTCCCGCCGGCAATAGAAAGCGGGCCAGCGTCAGCCGCAGGGCGGAGCCTTCGCTCAATTGGATCAATCGCTGGATCGAGTCCTTCCCGTAGGTCGGTTGTCCGACGATTACGGCTCGATTTTGATCCTTCAGCGCTCCAGCCAGGACTTCCGCCGCACTCGCCGTTTCGCCGTCAGCAAGCACGACGAGTGGAAAATCGAGCGGTGCGGAGTTTTGCGACCGAAATACGCGGGAAAGCCCCCGAAGCTGGCCGACGGTGGACACGATCACGGCGTCGCCGAGAAACCGTTCGGCGATCTGGACCGCGGCCGAGAACGAGCCGCCCGGATTGCCGCGCAGGTCGAGCACGAGCGCTCGAGCGCCCTCGGCTCGGAGCCGGAGAACGGCGCTGTCGAATTCCTGCGGCGTGGCCGCATGAAAGCTCGCGATTCGCACGACGCCAACGACGTCCCGCTCAAGGGATATCTCGAGCACGCCGGGCCACTGTTCCGGCAATTCGAGCGTGCGCGGGCCGGAGGCGTCGGCGATCGTCAATTCGCGGATGGCAGGGCGCTCGCCGGCCAACACGTCGGCAACCGATTCCAACGAGAGCCGATGCAGCGGCGTTCGGCCGACGCGCACGATTCGGTCGCCGGGACGTACGCCCTGCTGATACGCCCAGCTTCCGGCTGCGACGCGTTCGACGATCAGTCCTCCGCGGGAACAGAACGAAAAGCCATACATGCTCAGCTCGGCGCTGAGCATTTCGGCGTCGCTGGATGCGAAACCGGCGGGCCAAAGTACGGTCACTTCGTCCAGCGCATGGCAGGCGCCGTATGCGCACTCGAGGATTGCCACGCCCGGCGGTAATCCCGCCGCGTGCTGCAGATCCCAGGCGAGATCCCGGATCGCTTGGCGCAATTCGCCGGCATCGGCCGGAATGCGGCGTGCGCCAGCCCGGGCCAGCCGTTCGCGCAATTCGCCCAACGCCGATGCCGACACGCCGACCAGTTGTTCTCGCACGAACGCTGGATCGCTCAGCGCTCGCGTCAATTCCTCCAGCCCGGCGCGGTAAAGGCACTCGATACTGACTTTAGCGCTATCGACGTAACTCAGTTGCAGAGTCGCCACGACGTCGCTGTACAAGGTCAGCGCTTGCGACGGGGGCAACTTCGCCGCAAAGGAACGATAAACCGCGTCGGAATGCCGGCGCGACTGGCGCCAGTGACGCAGGCAGTTCGCGAGGCGTTGGCGAATCTCGGGTTGATGGCGATCCGCCGCCAGGAGCTGGCTGTACGCTGCGCACGCCCGATCCCATTGACCCAGCCGTTCGAATTCGCGCGGATCGGTGCGCTCGCGCCCCGCGGGATCCGCGGTCGGAATCGGCGCGGCCGCCGCCGTCCCCGCCACGATGAGTCCCAACGCCACGGCCCAGCGAATCCGCCGCCGCACCACAGCATCTCCTCCACGATTGGGCGATCGCCATCGCGATCATACCGACTCGGCTGGTCGCCCGTCAAACCTCATCGGGTATTCGTGACCATCATGATACACTGATTCCACACAACCATCGCCTCGGGAATCAGCGACACCATGCTCCGCGCGCACTTCTTGCTGTATCTGTTGCTCTGGGCGCCGCTGACCGCCGCGGGATCGGAACCGCCGGTCGCTCGCCGCACGATCAGCCTCAATGGACCGTGGCAGTTCTGGCGCGAGGGCGAATCCGATCAGGCGGCGAAATCCGTGCTCGTTCCGTCCGTGTTTCAGGACCACGAGGGCGCTCGCTGGCACGGAACAGGATGGTATCGCAAGCGCCTCGGCCGGATCGCGCTCGCGCCGGATCGGCGACTCCACTTGCATTTCACGGCCGCGGCCACGTACGCCGAGGTGTGGTGGAACGACGTCCGCCTCGGCGAGCATCTCGGCGGCTGGACGCCATTTCGCTTCGACGTGACCGATCTCATCCGCGCGCAGCCGGACGCCGAACACGTCATCCGCGTCCGGGTCGATGAGCGTGTCGGCCACAATACGCAGGGGTTCCTGCCGATCATCCAGCCGCATTTCGGCGGACTCTGGCGCGACGTCGCGCTGATCGAGACCGCCGAATCGTACGTCGATGACCTGCGCTTGACGGCGTTCGGCGACGCGGCCACGGGAACCGTCTCGATCTCGGTGCCATTCGCCGGCCGCCGCATGACCGGCGGCTTCGTCCGCTATCGGTCGAGCAATACCGCCTGGTCGGAGAATTACATGATCGATCCGCCGGCCGCGGCGTCGCCGGCCCAGATCACGATCGGCGTCCGGGAGCCGAGAATCTGGTCGCCGGAAAATCCGCATCGTTATGAGATTGAAATCGGCTGGGGCGACGACCGTGTGCGGACCTGGGCCGCGTTTCGCAAGGTTGAAACGAATGGCTCACAACTACTTTTCAACGGTCAACCGCTGGTCGTCCGCGGCGTCCTCAACTGGGGCTACTATCCGCCGCGGCTGGCGCCGGCGCCGGACATCGACCGCTGGCGGCGCGACATTCGGCTCGCCCGCGCCATGGGTTTCAACCTGATGAAATTCTGCCTCTGGCTGCCGCCGCGCGAGTTTCTCGAACTGTGCGACGCCGAAGGCATGTTGGCGTGGGTCGAGTATCCAACCTGGCACCCGAAAATCGATCAGGCCCATCGAGCGGAACTGCTGCGCGAATTCGGAGAGTTTTTCGCCCACGACGGATCGCATCCCAGCGTCATTCTTCGAAGCCTCACCTGCGAAACCGGCTCAGGCGCTGATCTCGCGGTGATTCGCGACCTCTACAACCTGGCGAAGTCGAAGATCCCCGGCTGCGTCGTCGAGGACGACTCGAGTTGGATTGAATGGAATCGCATTTCGGATTTCTTCGACGATCATCCGTATGGCAACAATCACACGTGGGTCGCCACGCTGCATCGCCTTCGCGCTTATGCGAGTGTGAATGGGCCAAAGCCGCTGATCCTCGGCGAGGCGATCGCCGCCGACACCTGGGTCTATCCGCAGCCGCTGCTGCAGCGCGTCGGCGAAGAACGGCCCTATTGGCTGCCGGGATTCCTCGACGGCAACCTCCGTTGGCTCGCGGCGATGCGGGAACGCTACGGCCCGGGCGGTCTCGATCGACTGGCCGCGGACTCGCGCCGCTATGCGATGCTGATGCGCAAGTTCCAGATCGAGACGTTTCGGCGCGAGGTACCCGACGGCGGCTACGTCGTCAGCGTGCTCCGCGATTTTCCGCTGGCAGGCATGGGATTACTCGATTTCGAGGATCGGCTCAAGTGGCCGATCGAGGACTGGGCCTGGCACCGATCCGACACGCCGGCGCTGGCGGTTCCCGGAGATGCGCGCGCCTTCGCCGGGGGGCAGCCGCTGCACGCGCGGGTGATTTCCGGCGGGCGCGAAACGCCGGTCGACAAACCGCTGCCGGCGGTCACGAAGCCGGAGCCGACGACGCTCGAAGCCGGTGGCGGGCAGTTTCCGATCTGGATTGTCCCGCCGCCCCGGCCGATGCCGGACTCGGTCATCCTCGCCCGACGGCTCGATCCGGACCTCTTGGCGAAACTGGAATCCGGCGCCCGCGTGCTGCTGCTGCCCGACGGCGAGCGCGGCAGCCCGCCGCTGCGGAATCATTGGTTCCTGCGTGGCGGACCCTATCTGCCCGACCATCCCATTTGGCGGACCGTCCCACGCGAATTGCTGGTGGACTTGCAGCATTTCGATCTCGCCGGGCCCGTCATTCCCGAATTGCCGATTCTCGATGAAATCGATCCGATCGTGTTACTGTGGGACAATCACGACATCCAAGACGTCAAGACGCATGGCGTGGCGTTCGAGACGGGGATCGGCCGCGGCCGCCTGCTCGTCAGCGCATTGCGGCACGACGGCGAAAACAACGCCGTCGGTGCGTGGCTGTTGGGAGAATTGGCGCAGCACCTCGCGCATGGGCCGCCGCCCCGCCGGGCGCTCCGCTCGGATACGATTCAGAGGCTCTCGGCGAAACTCCGAGAGCGGTCCATCGACCTGACCAAGGCCACGTGGCGTTTCCGACCCGACCCGCGCAACGTCGGCGTCGCGGAGAAGTGGTACGAACCGGCTTACGTCGCCGGGAGCAATTGGAGCGACATCCGCGTGGGACGCCATTGGGAATCGCAAGGCTGGCCGACGCTGGACGGCTGGGCGTGGTACCGGCTCGAGACGACGATCCCGCCCGAATGGCGCGGCGAGGACGTCTACCTGACATTCGAAGGCGTGGACGATCACTACGAGGCCTTTGTCAATGGACACAAGATCGGCACAGGCGGCGATCCCGAAACCAAACGAACCGCATTTGCCGATCGCGCCAGTCACAGGGCGACAAATTACGTGAAACCCGGCGAAAAATGCGTCATTGCCGTGCGCGTACTCGACTGGTACGGAGCCGGCGGAATCCACCGGCCCGTGACGCTCAGTACCGTGCCATTGAGCGACAGAGCGGACCTGGTGAGGTAAGCGCCCATGAACGGCAACACGCTTGCTGAGAAGAACTTACGAATAGCTCGGCCCGTACTTGTTCGATCGGCTAGAATGTTGGGGTACTGTCGGCAGGGACGCCGTGCGCTTAGGAGCACAGCCCATGCCGGCAGCGGCACTGCATTGCGATCGCGCAGGCTTGTCTCAACTTTTTCGCGCGGTCCGCGCTGAGACGGAGTCCCGCTGCCGGCCGCTCTCTCCGGAAGATTGCCAATTGCAGTCGATGCCGGACGCCAGCCCAGCCAAGTGGCACTTGGCGCACACCACCTGGTTTTTTGAGACGTTCGTCCTCGCCAGTGACGAGGGCTATGTCCCGTGGGCGCCGGCGTACCGAACGCTTTTCAACTCGTACTACGAAGCAGTCGGAGCGAAGCATCCGCGGCCGGAGCGCGGCGTCGTGTCCCGACCGACGCTCGATGAGGTCTACGCGTACCGCGCGGCCATCGATGAGCGGGTGATGGCTCTGATCGCATCAGCGCCGGACGATCGACTGGCGGCGATCGAACCGCTGGTCACGCTCGGCCTGCACCACGAACAGCAGCACCAGGAACTGATCCTGACCGATATCCTGCACGCCTTCAGCCGCAACCCGCTGCTTCCGGCGTACTCCGAGGATGATCAATTTCGGCCGTCGATTCGACGCGAAACGGTGCATTGGATCGATCATCCCGCGGGAGTTCGATGGATCGGTCACGACGGAAATGGGTTCGCCTTCGACAACGAATCGCCTCGCCACCGGGTCTGGGTGGAAGGATTTCGGATCGCGGATCGGCTCGTCACCAACGGCGAGTATCAGGCGTTCATCAATGATCGCGGCTATGAGCGCGTGGAGCTTTGGCTGTCGGACGGTTGGGCCGCCCGTACGGAGCACGGCTGGACGTCGCCGCTGCACTGGCGGCGCGACGGCGCCCGATGGATGCAATTCACCCTGCGAGGGCCGCAACCGCTGAACCCAGACGAGCCGGTGCGGCACGTCAGCTTCTACGAAGCCGACGCGCTGGCCCGCTGGTCGGGCGCGCGCTTGCCGACGGAGGCGGAATGGGAAATCGCAGCGAGCGAAGCACTCACGCAGCGCGACGACTGCGCCTGGCAGTGGACAACCAGTGCCTACTCCGCCTATCCCGGTTATCGGCCGGCGGCCGGCGCTCTCGGCGAATACAACGGCAAATTCATGTGCAACCAGATGGTGCTGCGCGGTGGGTCATCCGCCACTCCAGCCGGGCATACTCGCATCACATACAGGAACTTCTTCCCTCCCGATGCCCGCTGGCAATTCACCGGCATTCGATTAGCGAGCGACCGATGACCACTCCGACGCTTCTCGATCAACACCCCGATCTCGCGCAGTTTCGTGCCGACGTGCTGCGCGGTTTGCGGCGGCGGCACAAGCGGCTGCCGTGCAAATACTTCTACGATGCGGCCGGCTCGCAACTATTCGATGAAATCTGCCGGCTGCCGGAGTACTATCCGACGCGAACGGAACTGGGCATTCTGCAATCGGCGGCGCAGGCCATCGCGGCGCGCATCCGACCCAGGGCGGCCGTGATCGAATATGGCAGCGGATCGAGCGTCAAGACTCGGCTGCTGCTGAGGGCCCTCCATCAGCCGGCCGCCTACGTACCGGTCGATATTTCGCGGGAGCATCTGTTGGCCTCGGCAGCCCAGCTGGCTGCGGAGTTTCCGCATATCCCGATCCATCCTGTCTGCGCGGACTTCACGCAGAGGATCTCGTTGCCGGAGGAACTGCCGGCTGACGCTCGGCGCGTCGTCTATTTTCCAGGATCGACGATCGGCAATTTCGGCCCGCGGTCAGCGCAGCGGCTGCTGCGGGGCATGGCCCGGATTGTCGGGAAGGGCGGCGCCGCGGTGATTGGCACGGATCTCAAGAAGGACCCGCGCATTCTCGAGCGCGCGTACGACGATGTCGCCGGCGTCACCGCCGCATTCAATCGGAATCTCCTGGTGCGGATCAATCGGGAACTGGACGGCACGTTTGATCCCGACAATTTCCGCCATCACGCGCTGTACAATCCTCGGGCCGGACGGATCGAAATGCACCTCGTCAGTCGTCGCCGGCACTCAATCGAAATCGGCGGCGAGCGCATTCACTTTGACGACGGCGAGGGCATTCACACCGAGAACTCATACAAGTTCTCGATCGAGGAGTTTCAGGACCGCGCGGCGCGGGCCGGACTTCATGGCCGGGCCGTCTGGACCGATCCGCACCGCTGGTTCTGCGTGCACTATCTGGTCGCACAGTGACGATCCGGCCGGCTCAGTGCCCGCTGGCCAGCCGCAGCCCCCGCGGCACGATGACGCGCTCGAGGAGCGAAAACAAGCCTTCCACGGCGAGAGCCATCGCTGCGGCTGGAATGGCGCCTTCCAAGATCCGCGCCGTGTCGGTCAGTTGCACGCCGCGAAGGATTTCCTGGCCGTATCCACCGGCGCCGATCAGCGCGCCGAGCGTGGCCGTGCCCACCGTAATCACCGCCGAGGTCTTGATCCCGCTCAGGATCGAGCGCGAAGCCAGCGGCAATTCGACGCGGAAAAGCGTGGCTCGCGGCGGCAGCCCCAGCCCGGCCGCCGATTCGCGCATCGCCGCGGGGATCTCCCGCAGGCCCGTGACTGTGTTGCGGACGATGGGCAGTAAGCCGTACAGCGTCAGGGCGATCAGCGCCGGCCGGGCGCCGGTGCCCCCGATCAGCGGAATCGGGATCATCAACGCCAAGAGCGCCAGCGCCGGAATGGTCTGCACGATGCCGGTGGCGGACATGATGACGGCGCCGGCCCGCGGATGCCGTGCCGCCCAGATTCCGAGCGGAACTCCGATGATGACCGCCGCAAGCACGGCTCCCGATACCAATTGCAGGTGCTCAATCGTGCGCAGCTTGAGCCGGTCGAGCCAGGTTTCGCTGGCCATCGACTTCGGGCGCGCCATCGCCGTGGCGATGAAGCGGGTCGCAACGGCGACAGGGTCCATGCCGGACTTGGCCTGCTCGTTCAGGCCGATCATGATTTCTTCGCTCAGTCGGCCTTCGAGGCGGGCCAACGCCGCGACGGCTCGAGGCGCCCTTTCATGAAGCGCCAGCCGATACACGAAGACAGCGTCGTAGCGTGGGAAGTAGCCGCGATCATCGATCAGGACGCGCAGACCGCGAGTCCGAATCTCGGCGTCGGTCGTGTACACGTCGGTCACGTCGAGACTGCCGGCGTCGAGACCGCGATAGGCCAACTGATGATCCAAGCCGCGGACCTGCGCGTGCGGCAAGCGATAGCGATCGCGCAGACCGCTCCAGCCATCGGCCCGACCGAGAAACTCCGCCGAGAAGCCGAATCGAAGCCCGGAATGTTTCGCCAGATCGGAGATCGAAACGATTTGCAACTCATCAGCTCGGCGGTCCTTCATGCCGAGAGCATAATTGTTCGCGAACCCGAGCGGATTCGTCAGTCCGATGCCGCGCTCCGCTAAAGCCGCGCGCAGTCGATCAATTGTGCTCAGCGACGGATCCTGCAGGATCTGATGAGCGATGGTGCCCGTGTACTCCGGGTAGATGTCCACGTCCCCGTGGAGGAGCGCCCGCCAGACCACCGGCGTACCGCCGAGGCTGTGATTGAGCCGCACGGCCAGACCCTCCGAGCGGAGCAGGGCGGCCGCCATCTCCGCCAGGATTCCGGTTTCCGCATCCTGCTTGGATGCGACGACGATATCAGCAGCGCGGACCGGCGTGGTCAGCAGCATCGCCACCGCCGCGATCGACCGCCACCGGACAAATTCAATCACGATGACGCCTCATCTGCATCTGCTGAGAAGTCGACCGGGCGTTGCGCCTGGACGAATTGAGCGACGAAATCGTCGGCCGGGCGAGTCAGGAGATCGCTCGGCTTGCCGCGCTGAGCAATCCGGCCGTCCCGAAGCAACACGATCTCGTCCGCGAAAAAAGCCGCTTCGGAAAGATCGTGCGTCACCAAGACGACCGTCTTGCGCACGAGCCGGAAGATCCGACGTAAATCGGCCTGCAAATCAATGCGCACCAGGGGATCGAGCGCCGCCAGCGGTTCGTCCATGAGCAGCACGTCCGGATCGAGCATCAGCGCGCGCATGAGGCCGACGCGCTGTCGCTGGCCGCCGGAAAGCTGCACCGGATAGCGCTGGAGCCCATCACGCGGGAAGCGCGTCAAGTCGGCGAGAGCGGCCAGGCGCTCGGCCATCCATGCGGCCGGACGGCGCATCCAGCGCGCCAGAAGAGCCGCGTTGCCGGCGGCCGTCAGATGCGGAAACAGGCCGCCGTCCTGCACGACATAGCCCATCTGGCGACGCAAGGCGACGGAATTCTGCGGCGTGATCGCCTGGCCGGCAAAAAGCACTGTGCCGGCGTCGGGCTCCAGCAAGCCCAGCATGAGCCGCAGCAGTGTGGATTTCCCGCACCCGCTCGGTCCGAGCAGGACCGTGGTGCGCCCGGCGGCGATCGTCAGATCCAGCGGCGCCAGCACCGGCCGCCCCGCGAACGACTTCCGCACGCCGCGGAATTCAAACATCGGCTCACTCGAGTTCGATTTCTCGTTGGACCGCCTGGTACTCTTCCCGAATCTCAGGGCGATCTGGGAATGCGCGAATCAGGAATCGCAATTCGTTCAGAGCGTCTTGCAACTTGCCCGTCCGGCGCAGCAGCTGGGCATAGGGCCAGCGCCATTCATATTGAGTCGGCGCCAGGTCGATCGCCTGTCGATACGCTCGCAGCGCGTTGTCTGAATCACCCACTTGCTCCGCACACCGCGCTTTCAGGAAGAATTCGGCCGGCGATAGATCGTCCCCCCGCTGATGCAGAAGTTCGAACGCCCGGAGATACAGCGGCTTCAGCGTTTCCGGTGGCGCGGGCGGTTTGCCGGCGGCTAGCAATTCCGCCGCCTGCGCGAACTGTTCCGGTCGATCCGGCAGGACGTTCCGGATCAATCCCGGCACGCCGAGCTCGGGATACGCTGCGAGCACGATGTTCTTCAACCGCAGTCCCGACAGCGACAGCGAACGCCGCCAAGATTCCCAGGCGCGCGAAGTCTCCCCGGATTTGAGTAACTGGACGCCGTGAAGGTACCAAAGCTCGGGGTCGGACGGCGTCAGCCGCTCCGCGCGCTTCCAGTACATTTCCGGCGGATCAGTCCGGTGCAGTTCGCCGCTGAACGCGGCAATGCGAACGTGGGGTGCCGGCAGGAGCGGGCAGGCATTTCGCGCCAGGATCATATGTCGGATGCCGGGGATCACCAATTTTCGCTTGTCGATTTCCGACTTCGGATTTCGAGTTTGATCGAGGTAGACCTGACCGAGTTCCACCTGGAGCTCCGCGTTGTCCGGGTCGAGTTCGGCCGCGGCGGCCAGCATCTGGGTCGCCTGAGCGGGGTCCGGCGGCTTGAGCCGCTGCAGCGCTCGATACGCGGAGACGCGGAAACGATGGACGACGTCCGCCTTCCAGGCGTGCAACACCAGCACGCCCCCGACAGCGACCGCGCCAAGCGACAGCGCCGCCAGGCGGACCGGACTGAAGCGCAGCGTCAGAACCGTCGGCTGGTTCGCGCTGGGCGGAGCTGTCGGGTCGGTCCGGTTCAAGCTGACGACCTGCGCGGCAATGACGACGGCCAAGACTGCGATCGCCGGAGTCTCGATGCTGAAATCCACGAAGCTGTGTACTGTCAATGCCAGCATCGCAAAGAAACCGCCGAATGCCCACGCTCCAGGGCTCCGATCGGCATAGCGGCGCAAGGCGCGCATGCCGTGCATCAGAACCAGCCCGACGAGCGCCACCGAAAGGCCGAGTCTCAGAACGCCGCCCTCGATCAACCCTTCGAGAAAATCATTGTGCGCGTGATCGACGACGACGTCCGGCATTTTGAGCAGGTCGGCCTGCCGCCGGCTCAACGGTTCGACGAATTGCAACGTGCCATACCCCGAGCCGAACAATGGGAACGAAGGGACCAGCGAAATCAGATTACCCCAGAGTTGCCAGCGTCCATCGGCAAGAACGTCGCCGGACCACAGTCCCGATAACCGAGTTTCCAGCGGCTTGATGCCCATCCAGGCCAACAACCCGACGACGAGAATGATCGGCAGGAGGAGGTAGTCGAACCGCGCCGTTCGCGAGGACCAGGCCAGCCGCAGAACGACGGTGACGCCGAAGGCCAATGCCAACGAGGCGACTCCGCCGCGCGACAGCGTGCACATCAACCCGGCGAGGAGAATCGCCAGAGCCACGAGGATCCACAGCTGAAGCGGAGAATGCAAGACGCTGAAAGGAGAAAAACTGAGCGCGTCCTCATGTTCGGCGACGGCGTTCGGCTTTTGCACGACCCGCCGGCGATACTCAGAGGCATCCGAGCCTACGGAAATCAGCAAACCCGCGCCGAGCGCCAGACAGAGGTTCAGAAAACAGGCGGCATGATTTCGATTGATGAAGGGGCCGAATGCTCGGCCCAGCGTGGCGTAACCGTAAACGCTCGATCCGCCATAACGAAAGAACTGAAACAACCCGAACAGCGCGATGGCGACTCCAGTCAGCATGGCGACGATCGCCAGCCGGCGCATCGAAGCCGTGGATGCCAGTTGGTGCCGGACGACGGCGAACAGGATCAGCACCTCGAGCCAATGAAACACCGCATCGCGCGTCGCATGAGGATAGACGCTGATCGGCCGATTCATCGCCGGCGCGGGCGCGGCCTCGTCCGCCGTCAGTTGCTCGGGTTGCGACGGCAGCAATTCCGCATTCAGGCTTGCCGTGCCGGGCGAGACGATTCGCAACAACGTCGGCGGCAGTGGAACGAGTTGAAACACACCGAGCCCAAACAGGGCCGCGATCAGCACCGTCGGGCCGCACCGTGCGAACGAAAGTTTGCCGCTCAGGCAGGCCACGCACGCCCAACACAAGAGCAGCAGCACGATGCCGATGGTCAGCGCAAAATCATAGATCGGATCGACGCCGCCGAATGCCCAAGGCAAGCCGGCGACCAGGACAAGGACGATGGCTTCCATGACGGCGCGGATGTAAAACACGCCGTCGGTCCGGAGATCGGATTGGGACTGAGTGCTCGGCACTGCGGCAGGGATTGAGGCGAAAAAAAACACTTGCTTGCCGCGCGCGGACGCCGCAGTGCGGCAAGCAAGTGATTCGATCCTGAGCGAAGCGAACGATCAGCGGCGCGGAGACGGCCGGCGACGCACGGTGTTTTGCCACTGGTTGATCGCCGCGTCATCGTTGCCCTCAGCGGCTGTGCTGGTCACCGCGGCGACGTTTTCACCTTGCCGCGCGAGGTCGCGCGTATCCAGCACGCTGGCGTTGGCCGGCGAAGCGGTCGAAGTCAAGCGGCCGGAAACCACGCCGGCGCCCAACGACAAAATCGCCAGCGCGGGCACCGCAACAAGCAGAGTCCACGTCAGCCCGCGGGCCACGTTTGAGGTTCGGCTGGTGGCGATCTCGTTCATGAGTCGATTCCTCAGTTTGTACGTTCGCAGGTGCGATCTCGATCCACGTCAATGTCCGCACTGCGGCTTCGTATTGTCCACGATCTTACGGCGAAATCAAGAGAATGCCTAGCTTTTTTTGGGATTCTTGCCGGATTTTCGGGGCGCCGAGGCACTCATCAGCTGCCGCTTATTTCACCAGGAACCGCCAGCCCCGCTTGCTCAACACCGAGCGAATCTCATAGATCGAGACGTAGTAACCCTTTCCGGCTCGCGTGCCGCTGCAAATGCCGATCAGACGCCCCGCCCCGTCGAAAAGCCCACCGCCGGATCGCCCAATCGCTTGCTCTTTGTCCGCTTCCCAGTGGAACGCCTGGCTGCTGTCCGGCTTTGTGATCAGCTTATGATCGGTGATGCGGTCCAGAATCGATTCCGGTTTCCCGAGCGGTCCGAGCCCCGTTGTGACCACCGGCAGCGGCTGCGGCAAAAACTTCGGCGGCAACTCGGCCTTCGGACAAAGTGGAGCGATGGCCGACGGCGGCTTCTTCATCTGGACGACGATCATCGCGATGTCTTCGTTCGCCGCACGATCTCGCACCAAGCCGCGCATTTCGATTGGGCGGCCGTCGCGCGGATAAAACGTGATCGCGACGTCGTCGCCGTCGGGAACGACGTGAGCCGCGGTCAAAATATAGGTGCTGCCGTTCTCATGCGCGATCACGACGCCCGAACCGTCGCCGCGGCTCGCCAGGTGCTGCACGCGCACCGTCGCCTCCAGGACCGACTCCTGGACGGCGCGTGAAATCTCTTCGCGACTGCCAGCCTGCAACGGCAGCCCCGCGATCATCACCGAAATCACTGACGCGTGAAGCATCGCGCCGTGCTCACGAGCCGCCGTTAATCGTGCCGCAGATCGAGCCGTAAGCCGCGATTAAACGGTCGGAATCCCATGCGTTCGTAAAAGGGAACCAGCGGATCAAAGCAATCGAGTATGACTTTGTAGCATCCCGCATCGCGGGCCGCCTGAATCGCGTGCTCCACCAGGGCTGTTCCGATCCCGCAGCGCTGGTGGCGGCGATCCACGGCGACGTCTTCAATATGGCCCACCGACCCTCCGCCATGAATAAACTTCCGCTCGATGAGCAGCGTCACCGCGCCGACAACTCGGCCGGCGGACTCCGCCACGAACGTCCGCACGTTCGCCGGCATCCCATTCAAGATCGAACGAGCGGTCTGGGGCGTCAGGTCGACGTCCGTCAGGGCAGCCAGGGCATCGAGAAAACCGCGGTCGAAATCCTCCGACCGCAGGTCGCGAATATGGATCGTCGACTTCTCCTGAGTGCGATCAGCCATGCGCAGGAGTCTCCGGCGGCGAGATGCTGTCCATTTTACGCAGATTATCCAGCAACTCCAGCGCGTGAAACTGGGAATTCCCCAGAGCCGCGCCGAGGCCGATCGTCGTGCCGTTGTCGGCAGTCGCGGTGTTGAACTTGAATCGAAATGGACTCCGACGGCCGGATGGCGTCTTACCCAACCCGCACCCTCGGCAAAAAAGTTGTTCCTCGCCCGATCGTCCGACCGATGTTAGGGATTGCGGGGGAGAGTCTGCACGCCGCGCGGACTCTGCGCGTCTCGTCGCGACTGCCGCTGCTGAGGGGATGCTCATGCGGACGTTTCTGCGACCACTGGTGATCGCCGCCTGCCTGGCGGGTCCGGGCTGCCAGTTCGTCTGCCACATCGGGCGCAACCTGGTGCACGAGCCAATCATGGCCTGCGACGAAAAGCAGATGAAGCGCCGCAACGTGAAACTCGGCAAGCAGGCCTGGAACGAAATGGTCAAGCAATACGGCGATTGCTTCAGTTGCGACTACCGGCGGGGATTTGTCGACGGCTTCGCGGATTACCTGACCTACGGCGGCTGTTTCGGCGACAGCGCCGGCGCTGATGCCGGCGGCTGCGGCAGCGGCTGCGACACCGCCGCCGCGACTGCCGCGATGGCCTCGGCCGGGGCCACCAAGTGCGGCACGGGCAACAGCAACGTCGTCGAATACCCCGTTTGCCGGACTCTGCCGCCCGAACGCTATCACCGCAAGCGCTACGCGACGCCCGAGGGCTGCAAGGCGGTCGAAGACTGGTACGCGGGTTTCCGCCACGGGGCGGCGACGGCCATGGCGTCCGGCCTTCGATCCGTGCAGGTCATCCCGGTGCAGTGCCCGCCGAAGTTCTCGCTCGACGACGGCGGACCGCTGCCGAAGAACGTGAAGCCGACCAGCGGAAAAGACGGCGGCAAGGATGCCGCCCCGCCGATGCCGCCGCCCGAGCAGATCACGCACCCCAGCGCCGAGACGTTGCCGCAGCCGCGGCCAATGAACGACGGCGGCGCTCAACCGCCGATCCTGCCGCCGCCGGGTTATTGACCGCTTCTGGAATCGCTGAATCGCACTGCCGGGGACGAGGAGTACGAACATGGTGGAATCGCGGCGATGGCCAGGGACGAATTTGCTCATGGCGAGCGCGCTCATGGCGTTTGCCGCCGGAGCCAGCGGGTGCGCCGCCTTCTCGAACCCCACCGCTCACGCCTCGATTCCCGTCCGGCGCTTGCCGCCGGAAGTCTTCGGTCTGCCGCGCGAACAGGAACAGACAATTCCGCTGACGTTATTGCGGCAGAAGCAGGAGGAAAAGTACACGCTCGACGCCGGCGACGTCCTCGGCGTGTACGTCGCCGGGATTCTCAGTGATGAGCGCCAATTGGCGCCGCAGATCATCCCGCCGCAGGCGATCACCGGGTATCCGAACATCGACGACCGGCGATTGCCGCCGGCCGTCGGGACCCCGATCGTGGTGCAGGAAAGCGGCACGATCTCGCTGCCGCTGCTCGACAAGCCGTTGTACGTCAAGGGCAAGACGGTCGGCGAGGTGGAGGCGATGGTCCGCGACGCTTATCTCGAGGCGGATTTGCTGAAAAAGGATAAGGCGCGCGTCATCGTGTCATTGGCCAAGCAGCGCACGTATCACGTCACCGTGATCCGACAGGATGGCGGCGGCGTGATCCTCTCGGGCGCCAATCAGTTGGTCAATTCGCGCCGGGGGACTGGCGTTCCGCTCGACCTTCCCGCCGGCGACAACGACGTGCTGAGCGCGCTGGCGCGTTCGGGCGGCTTGCCCGGGCTCGACGCCAGCAACACGATCGTGATCCAACGCGGTAATCCACCGGAAATCACCGAGGGTGAGACCGTCGCGCAGGCCAGCGCGACCCAACAGCAGATTCGAATCCCGCTCCGCATGCGGCCCAACGATCCGCTGCCGTTCACTCCCGACGACATTGTCCTGCGCAACGGCGATATCCTGTTCATCGAGTCGCGCGAAACCGAACTGTACTACACGGGCGGTCTGCTCCCGGTTGGCGAGTTTGTGCTGCCCCGCGACTACGACCTCGATGTGATGGAAGCCATCACGGCGACGCGCGGGCCGCTGTTCAACGGCGGCGTCAACTTCAACAACTTGAGCGGTACGATCTTCAATCCAGGCATGGGCTTCGCGTCGCCCAGTCTCTTGACGGTCATTCGCAAGACGCCCGGCTGCGGGCAGGTCATCATCCGCGTCGACCTGAACCGCGCGGCGATCGATCCGCGTGAGCGCATCCTCGTCAAACCGGGCGACTTCCTGATCCTGCAGGAGACGCTCGGCGAGGCGTTCACGCGATACGTCATCCAGACGTTCCGCTTCTCGTTCTTCACGCGCATCATCCAGACGCCGTCGGGCTTCGTGAACATGCAGGGCGTGGCGCCCTAATCACTCGGTCAACGCCGACGACGTGATGGGGTCGTGAGGTGATTCAACAACCTCACGGCCCCACGGCCGCGCCTGGGCGATCCAATTCTCTCTGATGGCTCATCTCGATTCGACGAGCCGCACGCGGCGGTCGACGATTACCAGAACTTTGCGAACCAGCGGCGCTCCAGAGGCGCGACGGGCGGCGCCTTGACGGGCAAACCGTGCAACACGGCGATGCCTTGGATGCTGGCGACGCGGTTGGCGACTTCGGCTCCGGCCCAGGACCGGATGCGCAGATAGGCGTCGCGCATGTCGGGCGGTCGGCGATGGAGCGAATGGCCATCCGATCCGAGGACGTGCGCGATCCCGCGCCGGAACCAGTCGCGCAATGCCCGCTCGCTGGCGCGATCGTGCGGGTGCGTGATGCCCATGCTCGTGACCTGGATCAGACAGCCGAGCCGGATCAGCCGTTCCGCGGCCGGCGGCTCTTCCAGCAATTCTCGGCACCGCTCCGCATGGGCGAGGATCGGCCGCACGCCCTTGGCCGCGAACCGCTCCACCAGCCAGCCGACCTCGACGCACAGGCCGTGCGGCATCTCGAGCAGGATGTATCGCCCCGCGTCGCCGTAGGTCAGCAATTCGCCGCGATCAAAGGCTTCGAGCACGTCGGTCCGCACCATCACTTCGGACCCGACGACGACGTTCATTGGCAAGTCGTCGGCTTGGAGGTCGGCAGTGAATCGAGAAAACGCCGATTTGATCCGATGCGGCGTGTTGTCCTGGAAATCATCATTCTGATGGGCGAGCGCGACCGAGTACCGGACGCCCTGGTCGTAGGCTTTGCGGCACATGGCGACGGCGTCGCCGGGCGTCTTCGGCCCGTCGTCGAGGCCGGCGAGCAGGTGAATGTGGGTGTCGGCGAGGGGCGGAATGTCAGTCATCGCCGAAATCCGAAAGAGGATGAAACGCCAGACGCACACGATTGGACGCTGAACACAATCTCGTCGTCAGCGTCCAGCCGTGCGCATCTGTCAGTTTAGCGCGATTACGGATTGCCGCAATTCGCATCGTCCCGCGATCAGGAAGCCGGGTACGATTCCTCGTCGGCCGGCGGCCGCGGCGGAGCAGCGGGTTGTTCGATCACGGGCGGCGGCTGGCTCTCAGCGACTTCGGGCGGGGCGTCGGCAGCCGACGATTCCGAAAGTCGTTCCCCTCCCGTTCCCACAGGCGCTGGCGGCAGCGGCGGCATCTCGGCGTTCGCGGGCGCCTGGTAGTAGTCAGCGCTCTTATCCTCCGTGTATTCGTCGGTGTAGGTGTAGCTGTAGCGGTAGGTGTAGCCGTAACCGTAGCCGTAGTTGTAGGAATCGTATCCGTAGCCGTAGCGTCCGCCGGCCTGGCCGCCCAGGCCGTTGACCACCACGCCGAGCACGTTGGCGCCTAAGGACGTCAGGATCTCCTTGGCGCGTTCGGCGAACGGCCGGCCGTTCTTCGTCACGCGAATCGCCAGGATCACGCCATCGACGCGCGGTGCGACCACGCAGGGATCGGTCACGACCAAAAGTGGCGGCGTATCGACGAGCACGTAATCGTACTGCGCGCGGATGATGTCCAGCAGTTCCTTGAACCTCGGCGAAGTGAGGAGTTCCGCCGGGTTGGCTGGCCGCGGGCCGCACGGCAGAATCGCCAGGTTCGGAATCGCCGTCGGGCGAATCGCCGACGCCAGGTCCGACTGGCCGGCGATGACCGATGCCAGGCCGGTGTCATGCGAGACGTTGAAGATTTTGTGACCACGCGGCCGGCGGCAGTCGGCATCGATCAAAATGGTCTTCTTGCCCGACTGGGCGATCGACACCGCAAGGTTGGCGACCAAGGTGGACTTTCCGTCGGACATGTTCGGGCTTGTGACTTGAATCACTTGATGCCCGATCCCCTGCGTATTGAAGTAAATCGCCGTCCGCACGCTGCGATACGCTTCGGCGCTGACCGAGTTGGACGCGTAGTGCGTGCAGAGCATCGGATCGACGGCCGGCTCGCCCGCCTCGATGAGCTTCTGTGCCTTCTCATCCGGCGTGAAATACGGGATGTGACCGATGACCGGCAGCCCCAGCCGTCGGCGGATTTCCGCCGGCGTACGGAAGCTCTTGTCCGAAATCTCGGCGAGATAAGCGAGGCTCAGGCCCAGCAGCAGACCGCCGAACGCAGACACGGGGAATACCGTTAGCGGATTCGGGGCGATCTTGCGACCGTAGTGCGGAGGCGATATGGGCTTGGCCTCGTAACCGCCGAAGTCCCGGACCAGGTTGACTTCGTTGACCCGCTTCATGATCGCCTCAAACATCTGGCGATGGCTGGCGATGCGATTGCGGAATCGCTCCTCGTTCAGTTCGGTTTGCGCCATGTCACGAGCCAGCCGCTGCTCCGTTTCAAACATGCCTTCGATCGTGGCCAGGATCGCGTCGTCGTCCTGGATTTCAGCTTCCATCGCCGCGATATAGCTTTCGACGCTATTGAGGTTCCGGATCGGCTGCGACTGGCTGCCGGAATCGGGGTTGAGGAGCGCCGCACTGCCGCCTTCAAAGCGCTCGCGGAGGTGCCGGATTGTCTCCATCAATTCCTGCACGTCCGGGTGCTTCTCCCCATAGCGTTGCTTGAGTCGGCGGAGAGCCAGTTCCAGGTCGATCGCGCGTTTTTCGTACTCGGCCATGCCCTCCATCAGGTTCAGTTTAACGCCGAGCATTGCCAATTTTTGCCGGGCCGCCGCTTCGCCTTGTTCCTTGAGCACTCGCCGGAGCACGTTCAGTTTTTCCTGTAATTCCGCCCGGTGCATACGGAGCTCGGATCGCCGGGCTTCGAGCTTCGCCAAGCGCGTGACGTAAATGTTGGCATTCGATCCGTCGCCAGCTCGCACCATCGTAAATGGGTTCTTCAGCCTGAAATCGGCATACTCCTGTTCAGCCTGGTCCAGCCCCAGTGACAGTTCACGCTTGGCCGCCATGATCAGTTCGAACGTCTTGTCGCTGACCGACTTGTATGTCTCGTCCAGGAACTCCTGATAGCTGATGATGATCGCTTCAAGGATTTTCGGACATTCGTCGGCCTCGGGACCCTTGAACTGGAGCGTCAAAATGTTGTTGCCGATGCCGGCCTGGTTGTCCCGATTATCGCGCAGCACCTGCAAAGACTCGCGAATCGCGTACATCAGGTTTTCCTGTCGTTCGCCGGGGAACGACCGCAAGTCTTGGAGGTTGGGCTTCTTGGACGCGCGGCCGAGAATCGCCGGGCTGCGCACCAGCACCTGCTGGGTGGACATGTAGTCTTCCAGGTATGCGATGCGGCCGGAGTCCTGCCCCAAGTTCAGCGAGTCCGACGGCGTTTTCTTGACGACGAGAATTTGGGCGGTGGATTGATATGTCGGCTGCTTTTGCGCGTAATACAGCAGTCCCAGAACCAAGCCGATGATGACGCCGAGGATGACCAGGGACTTGCGCTGCCAGGCGATCTGCATCAGCGTCGGGCCGCTGCGCGCTGCGCCAACGTCCGCCTGTTCCATTTCCGGGGCTTCAGTTTGCGATGTCACGACTGGGTCCTTTCACGATGCCAGTCCGGGGTGCTGCGATCAAGCAGTTATGATACACATTCACGGCGAGCGATTCGACGGTTCATGGTCAAACCGGCGGCCGAGTCCATCGGCGGTCGGCAATGATTGCACGGCTCATGCGGATTGAACGGGCTCCACGCCCAGAGGCGGCGCCGCCGACTTGCCGGGCAACTTCGGAGCCGACGCCGGCGCAGTCAACACGGCAATGGCCGATTCGATTTCTTGAACGAGCTGAGCCACCCGAACGATCAATTCGCGCAATTCCGGACCGTGCCGCTGGGCGACAACTTCCAATCGCCCGAGGATTTGTCCTTCGGCCGATAGCGGAAACTCCGACCGCCAGTAATACGGCGCTTCGGAATCGGTGTGCACGCGGCCCCAGCGCGCGTGGTAGCCTTCCATGAGCGCCGGCGCGTTCACGTCGAGACACACCGCCTTGAGCTGGAGCTGGGCCGCCGTCGCGGTGATCTGCCGCCACAATTCATCCCAGCCGGCCGATCCTTGCAGTCGAACCGCGTGCTGCCGGACGACATCGTTGCTCGTCGGACGCCTCAGCCCGCGCACGAAATCCAGAATCCGCTCCTTGATCAGCAGAAACTCCGCGTGTCCGAACAACCGCGTCACCACCAGCAGGCCGATGATCATCGCCATGGACAAGAGCGCGATCACTTCACTCTTGAACCACTGACTGGTCAACGCTCCGGCACTGGCGATCAGGCACAGCACGCCGACCAAGAGCAGCACGCGGTGGTTCGACCGGCCGCTGTCGATCAAGCGATGGTGGAGGTGCGCGCGATCGGTGGTGAAGATGCTCCGTCCGGTCAAAACCCTTCGGACGATCGCCGCCGAGGTGTCGAAAATCGGTATCACCAGGAGGGCCACGGGCGCCGCCAGAGATACGGTTGCCGCACCCTTCAGCGAACTCTGGATGCCGAGCACGCCCACGACCAGGCCCACGAGCATGCTGCCGCAATCGCCGAGGTAAATCGTCGCCGGCGGAAAATTGTAAAAGAGAAAACCGAGGAGCGAGCCAGCCAGCGCGGTGGCAATGAACGCCGCCTGAAACTCATGGTTCCAATACGCCAGTGCGGCAAACGACCCGCACACGATGCAGCCGATCGTCCCCAACATACCGTCCAAGCCGTCGATCAGATTCAGCGAATTGATCGCGCCGAGCAGCCAGAATGCCGTGATCGGGATTGCCCAGCTGCCGAGATCCCACGACAGCCCGAAAATCGAAATGTGCTCGACGATGACTCCGCTCGATATGACGGCCGCGACCGCAATGAGTTGGCCCAGAAACTTGACTCGTCCCCGCAGTCCGACGTAGTCATCCAGGACGCCGACCAGCCCAATGATCCCGGCCGCGACCATCAGACCGATCAACTCCGGTCGCATCGTCACCACGGAATCGAGCGCTCGGCCCGCATTGTAATCCCGCAGAATCGACTCCACCCAATCGCTGAATGTAAAGAGCAGGACAAAGACGATGACCGTGGACGTCAAAATCGCCACGCCCCCAGCCACGGGGATCGGCTTCGCGTGCAGTTTCCGCCGACCGTCCGGCAGGTCCACGAGACCGAGCCGCAACGCCAGCGCCCGCACAATGGGTGTGATGGCAATGCACACGATTGCCGCCGACGCAAAGAAGGCCACGAACAGCCAGACAAATCGCATGGATCCGGACCGAGTTCCTGTGGTTCGCGAAGTTCTTCCGAGGTCAGGGCGATGAAATCGTCGGCCGCCCGCGCGGCACCAACGCGAAATCATCCAGGAGGACCGATGCGCCTTGCTGGATGAAATCGACGCGGACGACAAAACGCCGACCCGATGCGGTGCGGACGATCGTGCCAGTCAACCCGGCCAGCGCGCCGCTGGTGATCTCCACCTCGTCGCCGGGCACGAGGCGATCCTCCGGTGTGATCGGCGCTCCAGAACTGAGCAGGATGTCCACCTGCCGCAAGTCGAGCCAGAGTCGCTCCTGATCGTCGACGGCCAACGTTTGCACAACTCGGTTAGACGCGAGCGCGATCAGCCGCTCCGACGGATCGGCTCGCAGAAACACATAGCCGGTAAACAGAGGGATCTGCGCGGTGACGATTCGCCCTCGAATTCGATTGCGCTTTCGGATCGTGGGCAGAAAATACTCCAGTCCGGCCGCATACAGGTAGCGCGCCAGGCTTTTCTCCTGCCGCGGCTTGGAGTGCAAGACCCACCATCGGCGGAGTCCCGGCTCCGGGCGCCCGCTCAACAATTCCGGCGGGTAGCGATCGGGTTCGGCCGGCAAAATCGGCATGACTGACCTCCATCAGACGGTCCGAGCGGCGCCGGAGCGTCACTCCCGATTATCCACGGGCGACGGGAATTCCGTTCGCCGCACGTCGTCCTTGGAGGCTTGGGGCCAAGACATGGGCGCTGTCCATACCTGGGTGCAAGTCTCAGAAATGAAATGGTAATGGTTCGCCCCGGGCACTGTCAACAGCCCAGCGAAGAATTCGGCTGACGAATTGCCGTGGGAAGCCAGATGCACACGCACGAACACGGACGCCGTAAGCACAGTCCGCGTCCATCCGTGTGCATCTGTGGTTCCATCCTCTTTCAGGCTGTCGTTTTCGGAGTGTTGGCGACCGTCGGCGGCCACGAGGCGTGAATCCGTGTTCACGTGTCTATTCGCCGCCGTGACTGCTCATCAGTCGTCATCGCGGGGCGGGCGGGGAGGCGGATTGGGCGGCCCATCTCCGCGACCCGGTCCGCGCCGCTCACCGATCATCCGGCGCATCTCCTCCATTTGCCGATTCAGGTTTTCGATGGCGCGCTGCATGTCGTCCAGGCGCCGCTCGAAATTCGGCCCGAACCCGAACTGACCGGGCGGATTCATGCCGCCAAATCGCCCGCCGGCCGCGCCGCCGAAGCCACCCGGACCCATGGGACTCAGGCCCATGGGACCCGGAGCGCCCTCCGGCCCCGGTCCGCCGCGCGGGCCGCGCCCTTCGGCGCGGGCGTCGCCTCGACCGTCCGCTCGCGGCGCCGAGCCGGGCCGGGCGCCTTCAATTTCGGCCAGACGGTTCTCGAGCCGGGCCATCGCTTCACGCAAGCGCCGCATCTCCTGCCGAATCTGAGCCGCTTCTTCCTGCTGCGCCGGATCCATGCGGCGATCCCGGCGCGGCTCCGTCGGGCCTGCCACCGGCTTCGGCGCTCCCGGCGGAGCCGGCGGCGGCGGCGGTGGCGGTTGATCATCCGCCCAGGTCGGACTGAGTGACACCAGCGCCAGGCCGATGCCAAGACCCAGCGGCAGCAGCCAGCGCGCCAGCCGCCGCGGCGGGTTCATTTGCAGAATCATGACGATCCTCCGTTCCAGATTGCGTGCGGCGCCGAGCCCGCTTGCCAACGGCGGCAGCGCCGGCCGGCGCGCACTGACAAAATCGACCGCATCGACCAGCGCCGTGGCATAAGCCCGGCGCGCCTCCGGCAATGCCCAGACCACCCAGGCGTCGCAGAGTTGTTCTTCCGCCTCGCGGAGCTCCCGCCGCGCCAGCCACAGCAGCGGACACCACCAGACCAAAGCCGTGGCGGCCACTTCCAACCAGCGCACCCAATGATCCCCGCGGCCGAAATGGGCCAGTTCGTGAACCACCAGCGCGTCGCGCTGCACATCGTCCAGAGTCGCCGCGAGGTCGGAGGGTATCAGCAGGGTCGGCCGGCCGAATCCCGCCCACAGCAGCGGCGCCGTCACGGCCGACGTCATCCGGACCTCCAGCCGGCGGCGCATACCGAGCGTTCGACTCAGCCGAAGCACGCGATCGCGCCAGCCTGCATCGGCCAACCGGGCCGCGGACAGCAACCGGCGAAACTGCCCGATCCGATACGCCGCCAGCCCGACGCAGATGACCGCTCCGACGATCCAGATCGAGGCCAGGGGCAGCGTCCAATCCCAAGGCGTCGCTGCGGCGCTGAGCGGCGGATCGACGGACGCAGGAAGCAGCGGCTCCGGCTCGACAATCATCGGAGCCGGCGCGATCTCCATTGGAGTCGCCGGCAGCGCCGGATCCAAGGGCAACGTTGGCGCGGGCTTGGCGAGCAGTTCAGCAGGAGGCGGAGCCATTGCCGCGGAGACGTCCACGCGCCACAGCGGCGGTGCGATCAGCCGAAGAATGACCAGCAGCCAGAGCGCGTGCGTGACAGCCGGGCGCCGAAGCCAACCGCTCAAATACGCCGCGACGGCCAGGGCGGTCGCCAACGCCACGTTCATCAGCATCCACGCGAAGATCGCGGTCATCGGTTGCCTCCGAGCTTCGCTAGTCTCGGCCGCGCTTCCGCGGCGCCAGTTGATCGATCAAGGCTCGCAGGGACGCTCGCTCATCAGCAGTCAACGGCCCCGCTTGCAACAGATGGCTGACGATCGGCGTCCAGGATCCGCCGCAGACATTCTTGGCCAGGGATTCCAACCGCCGACCGATCAACTCATCCTGGTCCACCGCCGCGGAAAAAACGTGGACATTCGCCGATCGATCCCGTGTGACGCATCCCTTGACTTCCAGTCGCTCGAGCAGCTTTTGCACCGTCGCATACTGAGAAACCCCGGCTTTGCGGTAAAGGGCCGCGGTCAGATTGCGAATCGTCGACGGGCCGCTTTTCCAGAGCACTTGCAGGACGCCGAGCTCGGCGTCGGTCACGTCTTGAGCCTTCCGCGCCATGAATGCCGCCTCTCAGACAGAATGTCTAGAGAGCATGATAAGTCAGAATGTCTGAGAGGTCAATGAGAATCGACGGATTTTTCCGATTCGGTCGGCAGCGGCGCATCGCGGTACAGCCGGCGGACGCGGCGCGCCACGATCCGATCGACGAGTCGGGGGAAAAAACGGGAGACAAACACGAAGAGTTTGCCGGCGCCGGTGAACGTCACTTCGTTTGTGCCGCGCTCAATGGCGCGCAGCGTCCTGGCCGCCGCCTCGTCCGCCGACATCCCCCGCATGTGATCGACTTGGAGTCGCGACTTCCGCTCCAGCATGTTGTCGGGAAAACTGGTTTGCGTCAGTCCGGGGTTGACGACGAGGACGTCGATGCCGAAGAGCGACAGTTCGCCGCGCAAGGCCTCGCTGAGACCTTGCACGGCGAACTTGCTGGCGGAATACTCGCTGCGGCCGGGGAGTCCGCGCTTGCCGACGATTGACGAAATGTTGACCACCGCCGGTTTCTGACCCTGTTTCAGCAGGGGAATGGCCAGGCGCGTCAGTTCCGCCAGCCCGAAGAAATTCACTTCGAAAATCGATCGGAGACGGTCCTCGCTCGCCTCGGCGAAGTGGCCCGTGGCGCCGATGCCGGCGTTGTTGATCAGGATGTCGAGCCCGCCGAGCCGCGACTGCGCCGCGGCGACCATCGCCCGCCGATCGTCCGCGGACGTCACGTCCGCTTGCAGCACGTCGATGCGCCCGCCGGCTGTTTCGACGTCCGATTGCAGCGATCGCAGCAGCTCCGCGCTGCGCGCCGTGGCCAGCACGCGGGCTCCGGCCGCAGCGGCGCGCAGCGACAAGGACCGCCCGATGCCCTGCGACGCTCCGGTGATCAGAATGCGGGAGTCTCGAATGGTTCGACGCTGGCCCATCGGCAATCTCGAGGTTATCCGATTGTGACATCGACGGGCACGACGTGATGGATCAGGTACGTGCGCAGATCAGGGTTGCGCTCCATCGGCTGAACGCGCCCGCGGTCATCCGTGGCCCGCGCCAGCAGGCGGGCTCGACCCGGCGACGACGGCGTCCGCCAGCGATATTCCCAGAACCGCCAGCAGAAGGGCGCGGCCCGATCGACCAGTGCGGCCGGCGACCAACTCGCGCCGCCGTCGGTGCTGACGTCCACCCGCGCGATCGCCGCCTCGCCCGCCCAGGCGGCGCCGAAGATGCGATACTCGGCATCGCGCGGAACGATCTCGCCGATCGCCGGCCGCGCGATCGCCGACTTCACCTGCATTTCGCCAATCGACGCCAGCGCCGGCAACCCGTCCACGCGGCGAAAATAGCTGTAGTCCATCGTCTGCCAGAACCCTGCGAACGGCGCCTCCACTGCGACAATCCGCGCCAGCCATTTCACCGACGCCATGCCATACCAGCCGCCGACGACGGCGCGCAAGGGCGCTCCGTGTTCGAGCGGCAGCGGTCCGGCGTTCATCGAGTACGCCAGCAACACTTCCGGCTTCATCGCCTTGACGATCGGCAGACTTCGGGCAAACGTGATTGGTCCCGGCGATTTCGGATCGTCGTTAACGGCGCCGCGATCCGCTCCCTCGAGCACGATTTCGACGGCGGACTTCCGGACGCCGGCGCGGCTCAGGATCTCGGCGAGCGGCACGCCGGTCCACACCGCATTGCCGACCGCGCCGAGTTGCCAGGCCACGCCGCGCACCTTGGGCGTGAGAAACACCCGCCCATTGCCGGCGCACTCCATCGTCAGCGGCATGGTGGCCGACGGCAGGCGCTGCAAGTCGCCCAGCGAAATCTCCAGCGGCCGATCAACCGCCCCGTCAACGCGCAGGCGCCAGGCGCTGGCGTCAAGCTTCGGCACCGCGAAGTGGCTGCGGACGAAATGGCGGCTCGTCGGCGTTTGCCAGTCGCGGAGAGTTGAAAACGGAAACTCGAGGTTTTGCGGCTCGCTCTCGCGAACGATCATGCCGGCGTCGTCGCCGGTGGTCACCGGCGCGGCCGCGAGCGCGGCCGTCGACACTCCGGCGGCGGCGGCGCTCAGAAATGCCCGGCGGTGCATTATCGGCCCTTCGTTGAGGTCCTGATGCGACACAGGAACTTGTTCGCCGTCATATAGAGTACCGATCCGTCGTCACCCCAGCCGCAGTTCGCGGTCGGCTCGCCGGTTTGAATCGTTCCCAGGTGCGTGCCGTCCGGCGCGAAAACGAGAACCCCGCCGGGGCCGGTCGCGAACAGATGGCCCTGGCGATCGACCTTGAGACCGTCCGGCGCTCCACGAAAACCCGCCGCCATCCGCTGCGTCGCATCGAAGAAAACACGGCCTTCACCCAAGCGGCCGTCCTCCCGGATCGGATATGCCATCCAGATCGCGCGCTTCGAGTCGCTGTTGGCCACATAGAGAGTTTTTTCGTCCGGCGACAGGGCGATGCCGTTCGGACGCGATAGTTCCTTGGTCAGGAGCGCAATGCTGCCGTCCGGCTTCAAGCGAAACACGCCGTGGAAATCCAATTCCTTCGCCGGGTCGCCCTCGACCTTGGCCAGGCCATATGGCGGGTCCGTGAAATAGATGTCGCCGTTGGATGCGATGCAGAGGTCGTTCGGGCTGTTGAAGCGCTTGCCCTCGAAGCGATCGACCAGTACGGTCATATTTCCATCCGATTCGCGGCGGGCCACCCGCCGGTCGCCGTGCTGGCACAGGACGAGCCGGCCTTGGGCGTCGAGAGCCAGCCCATTGGATCCCGGCTCCCGGCCGCGAAACGGCGCCGCGCCCGTGTAGCCGCTCGGCTTCAGGAACACGCTCGGCGGCCGGCCTTCCTGCCATTTCCAGATCAAATTTTTCGGCACGTCGGAAAAGATCAGACAATTCTCCCTCGGCAGCCAGACCGGCCCCTCGGCCCAATCGGCGATCGACTCGGTCAGCCGCTCGATCCGCGCATTTGCCGGGATGAGCGCATCGAGCCGCGGATCCAACCGCTCGATCGAGCCGATCGTCGGATACGTCGGTGATTCGTCGGCCAAGTTCCAACCGATCAGCATCAGCGCCGTCAGGACGCTCAAGGACCGGAATCGGCGATTCATCGTGGCGAGACTCCCGGTGCGTGACCCGTTAATCGACATAGAGGGAAGCGAATTCGAATCGTCGGCCGTCGAACAATCCAAGATCGCTGAGTTTCAGGGCTGGGATCACGAGCAGCGCCATGAATGACAGTGTCATGAACGGAGCGGTCAGCGCCGATCCGAGGCCGCGCGCCGCCGCGTCGAGCCGGGCGTATCCGGCAGCGACGTCGTCCCCATCGCGGCCCATCAGGCCGGCCAATTCGAGCGGCATCCGGTGGGTCTCATTTCCGTCGGCCACGGCCAGTCCGCCGCGCATCGCGATCACGGCGTTGATCGCCGCGAGTAGGTCGGAATCGCTCGCGCCCACGGCCACGACGTTGTGAGAATCGTGTGCGACGCTGGCGGCGATGGCGCCGCGCTTCAGCCCGAAGCCGCGGATGTACGCCACCGCCGGGGGCGCCGGCCGATAACGATTGACGACGGCGATTTTCAGCACGTCGCGCGCGACGTCGGCCACGATCACGCCGCCCTCGACGCGCGGCGGCGCCCGTACTTCATCGGTGATCAACTGGCCGTCATGCGCCTGAATGACGCGGATCGCCCGGCCCCGATCCGGAACACGGAGCGATTCGAGAGCGATCGGCTCGGCCGCGAACCGGTTCGGCGCCGGACAGAGGACTCGGCCGATCGTGCAACTTGAACCGTCGAACACGCGCTCGCCATTGATATACGTCGAGAGCACTCGAAATGAGCGCAGATCGTCGACCACGATGAAATCGGCCGGGTCGCCGGGCCGCAGCGTTCCCACCGGCAAACCGTAGTGCTCGATGGGGTGGAGGCAGGCGGCCCGGAGGACGTTGAACACGTCATGTCCGGCGGCGACGGCTCGAGCGACGATGCGGTCGATCTGGCCGGCCAGCAGCGCGTCCGGGTGCAGGTCGTCCGTGCAAAACATGCACGCATCGGGATGCGAGTCGAGCAGGGGATGCAGCGCCGCGAAATTCTTGGCCGCAGAACCTTCTCGGATGAGAATCCGCATTCCGTCAGCGATCTTGTCAAGCGCTTCGTCGAGAGTGAAGCACTCGTGATCGGTGGTGATTCCGGCGGCGGCGTACTGGCGCGCCTGGTCGCCGCGGAGGCCCGGCGCATGCCCGTCGATCGGCCGACCGCACCGCTTCGCCACCGCCAGCTTGCCCATGACCAGCGGATCGTGCGCCAGCACGCCGGGATAGTTCATCATCTCGCTGAGGTAGCCTAATCGATCCCGCTCGAAGAGTTCGGCGATGTCGTTGGCGCTGAGCTCCGCGCCGGCGGTTTCGAAGCGCGTCGCCGGCACGCAGGACGGCGCGCCGAAATGAAACTTGAGCGGCGTCTGTTGACCGTTGGCGACCATCAGCCGAACACCGTCGATGCCGAGAACGTTGGCGATCTCGTGCGGGTCCGACACCGTGGCGACCGTGCCGTGCCGCACGGCGAAGCGCGCGAACTCCGACGGCGCCATCATCGAGCTTTCGATGTGAACGTGAGCGTCGATGAATCCGGGCAGGATGACGCCGCCGCCCGCGCCGCCGGGCTGCTCGACGATCTCGGCGATTCGCCCGCCGGCGACCGACACGACGCCCGGCACAATCCGCCGGTTGTGGAGATCGACGATTTGCCCGGTGACGCTGAACGCCGGCATCCGCACGCTCCGCTCAATTTGCCGGTAGCCTACGCGCCGAGTTGACGAACCGCAACCGTCGCCGTCGGCGACAGCCGATCACCCGATCATTCGCAAAGTCAATCGGAGCCACGGATGCACACAGATAGACATGGATCATGGTCGATAACCATTCGTGCCTAACTGTGGAATCGATTCGAGGCTGCGCGCTGCGGGTTCACTTCAAGGGTTTGATCTCGATATTGCGGAATTCGATCGGAGCGCCTTCCGATTGAAGAAGGATCTTTCCTTTCTTCGATTCGGCATTCGTGCCGACGTTGACGAGTTGCCCGTTCACGATCAAGCGCACTTCGTCGCCTTTGCAGATGATTTCGTACTGGTTCCACTCACCGAGCGGCTTTTCGACGGACTTGCGGCTCTCCTGGAACGTCGTCTTGCCCTGGCCGTCCTGCGACTTCTTTCGGAATTCGCCGATGCGAAGGAAGTGCCGAGCGGTGCCCGGATCGCGCTGCGACTCTGGAATGGTCAGCTTGTAATCTCCGACGAGCCAAAAGTCGCCGGCGGCGCCGTGCTGAAGCTGCGCCTCGACGCCCTTGGGCCAAATCTGGTCGGGACCTGTGACATGGACGAAGACGCCGCTGTTGCCGGGTTTTTCGGGCCAGCGCCACTGCAATCGCAGGACGTAATCGCCGTAGTCCTTGTCCGTGATCAGATAGCCGAGCGGTTTACCAGTGCAGCGAATGACGCCGTCGGTGATGGTCCAGGTCTTTGCCGGATCTGCGCCATCAGCCAGGAATGGCTTCCAGCCTGTCAGATCTTTGCCATTGAACAGCTTGACGAAGCCCTCTTCGGACGCCGGTACGGCCAGGGTCAAAGCGGCGAGCGTGATTCCCGCCAACACGGATCGCGTCACGTCGATTCTCCCGAAATCAGTGGTGGAATGTGTCGGCATTGTAGGAACTGTGGCGCGGTCAGAATCGGCGGCGATATTGCGGAGCGTACTGCGGCGGCGCGGTTGGCCGCGGGGGCGACAAGCCGAGGAGCATCGGCTTAATCAGAAGCGCTCCGGCGATGAAGCCGCCGATGTGCGCCGCGTAAGCGACGCCGCCGCCGCCCCCGGGACCCAGCATGCCGATGCTGCTGATGAGTTGCAGCAGAAACCACATGCCGACGGCGACGATGGCCGGCACGTCCGTCAGCATTCGGAACATGATGACCGTGACTCGCCGGTGCGGGAACAGCACCATGTAGCCGCCCATCACGCCGGAAATCGCTCCCGACGCGCCGAGGCAGGGCGTCAGCGGATCCTTGTTCAGAACGTACGTCAGCGCGACATGCGAGAGCGAGGCGACCAGTCCGCAGACCAGGTAGAAGATCAGATAGCGCAGGTGCCCGAGCCGGTCCTCCAAGTTGTCGCCGAAGATCCAGAGAAAGAGCATGTTACCCAGCAAGTGCATCAGGCTGCCGTGCATGAACATCGAGGTCCACAGCGTGAGCCGGAGTTCCGGGAACGGCGTCGGCCGCAATCCGGGCCGCAGGACCGTGGGTCCCGCGTCAATCTGGACCGGCTCGTCTTCGGTGACGACGTCCTTGCCCGTGACGATTTCCTTCGGGACCATCGAGTACTTGTACGTGAAGTCGTCATTCTCGCCGCCGGCCTGGAGCACGACGAAGACGAAGACATTGATGGCAATCAGCGCGTAATTGACGAACGGCGTCCGCACACGATCGGAATTGTCGTCGCTGATCGGCATCACCATGGCGGGGACCTCCGAGCGGGAGCAGCGCTGCTCAGATCGGGTCATTCGATCGGCGGCGCGTGCCGCCATCTTATGAACGCTCGATCAGAGGACCGCGCGGAAGCGCGAGCTGAAGGCACGGCCGCGCATCGAATTTGTTCGAGAAGATCTGTTGACATGTCGATATATTCCGATATATTGTGATTATGAGACAATCACGAGCGACTGTCGGAGCCGCGAGCCGGGCGCAACGCTGGCTGCCGCTCGACGTCCTGAAGCAAGCTGCCGAGTGCCTGAAAGTCCTTGCCCACCCGTTGCGGCTGCGCATGGTCGAAATGCTGTTGCACGGCCGGTTTACTGTGGGCGAGTTGGCCGAAGCCTGCGGCATCCCGAGCGCCATGGCGTCGGAGCACCTGCGGCTGATGCAGCGGTGCGGGTTTCTGGCCAGCGCCAAGGAGGGCCGCAGCGCGTACTATCGGGTCGTCGAGCCGCACCTGGGCGAGATATTGAAGTGCATCGCCAACCGCTTTGCGGACGGCCGCTCCAATGGACAACCAACATGAACAATCCCCAACCAGATCCTGCCGCTTCGAGGTCCGTCATGGAACTGCTCATCCCTGCTGGCCTGCTCGTCGTCTGGCTCATCCTGCAAATCTGGGTGCTGCCGCGCTTTGGCTTCCGCACCTGACTGAGCGGGTCGTGTGGGCCGAGTTCGGCCCCGACGAAAAAGAGCGAGCCTCCGAGTCCGGGTTCGCCAATCGAATACCCTCGCACGAATGGAAAGGAGTGACCAATGTTCCTGCGAAGCGTCAATGCCTCTGAATTCCACGAACTCTTGAAGTCGGGCCGGCCGATCGAGTTGATCGACGTCCGAACGCCGATCGAGTTTCAGGAAGTTCACGTCGAGTCGGCCCGCAACGTGCCGCTCGATCAACTCGATCCCGCCGCAATCATGAATGGTCGAAACGGCACGGCGGATGAACCGCTGTACTTTATCTGCCGATCCGGCAGTCGCGGCCGGAAGGCGTGTGAACGCTTCATTCAGGCGGGATTTCACAACGTCGTGAACGTCGAAGGCGGGACCGTCGCGTGCGCGGAAGCCGGACTGCCGGTGGTTCGTGGCCGAAAGGTGATGTCGCTGGAACGGCAAGTGCGAATCGCGGCCGGCCTGCTGGTTCTGATCGGCGTCGCTCTCGGGTTCCTCGTGCATCCGGGATTCTTTGGGCTGGCGGCATTCGTCGGCGCCGGGCTGGTGTTCGCGGGCATCACCGATACGTGCGGCATGGGCCTGTTGCTCGCGCGGATGCCGTGGAATCAGGCCAAGCCGTCTCGGCCGCAGGCCACGGAGCAGGGTGTCGCGACGTGTTCGCGCTGAGCGTGCTGTTCGGCGCCGTGGTGGGATTCGCACTCGGGCTGACTGGCGGCGGCGGATCGATCTTCGCAATTCCGCTGCTGGTCTACGGCCTGGGAATCGNNTGGGAATCGGCTTGCTGTTCTCCGCCGCGGGTATGGCGGGAGCGCCGATTGGGGCCTGGCTTGGATCGCTCCTGTCCGGCCGAGTGCTAATGCTCCTGTTCGCCGCATTGATGGCGGCCGTTGCGGTGAGGATGTGGCGGCATGCGGCCGCGGAAGCCAAGGCCATGAATGCGCCGGAGCAGGCCCAGACATCACCGAATCGCCGGATGCCGCGCGCGATGTGCGACCGCGACGAATCCGGCCACGTCTGTTGGTCCTGGCGGTGCGGCGTCGGATTGGCGCTCCTCGGTCTGGTCACGGGCGTCCTGGCCGGGCTATTCGGCGTCGGCGGCGGCTTCGTGATCGTGCCGGCGCTGGTGCTGATCAGCGGTATCGCGATCCACCGAGCGGTGGCGACCTCGCTCATCGTCGTGGCGTTGATCAGCGGCGCCGGCGTGTTGGCGTTCATCCGCGACCGTGAGTTGCCGATCGACATCACGCTTCTGTTCGTCCTGGGCGGGGTTCTCGGACTCGCCGCCGGCACGCGATTGGGTCGAAAGCTCAGCGGCCCTCGGTTGCAGCAGGTGTTCGCCGTCGTCATTGTCGCCCTCGCCGCATTTGTCACTGTTCGGAACCTGGTCTGAGAAGGAGATGAGCCATGTTCTTCCATCAGCGATTCATCCCCGGGCTGGCAATCTACTCGTACATGGTCGGCGACGAGCGAACCAAGGAGTGCGCCGTGATCGACCCGACCCGCGACGTCGATGAGTACCTGCGACTCGCGCGGGCGGAAGGTTTGCAGATCACGCACGTGCTCGAAACACACGTGCATGCCGACTTCGTCAGCGGCTCCGCCGAACTGAAGGCGCGCACCGGCGGCAAGGCGCGGATTCACAGCTCCGGCCTCGGCGGAAAAGAATGGACGCCGCCGTACGCCGACGACATCGTGCAGGATGGCTCGGATATCCGGCTCGGCACGGTTCGGCTCAAGGCGGTGCACAGCCCTGGTCACACGTACGAGCACGTGTCCTGGGCCGTATTCGATCAGACGCGCAGCGAGGATACGCCGTGGCTCATGTTCACGGGCGATTTCCTGTTCGTCGGCGACGTCGGCCGGCCGGACCTCCTCGGGCCGGACGCTCAGAAGAAACTGGCGCACCAGCTTTACAAGAGCGTTTTTGAAGTGCTGCCCGCGTTTCCGGACTTCACGGAGATCTACCCCGCTCACGGAGCCGGGTCGCTGTGCGGCAAGGCGCTCGGCAGCCGCAGCGCCTCGACGCTCGGATTCGAGCGGCGGTTCAGCCCGGCGCTTCAGGAAAAGGAAGAGCGCGCCTGGATCCGGCATCTGCTCGACGGCATGCCGATCGCGCCGCCGTATTTTCGCCGGATGAAGGCGGTGAACGCCGCGGGGCCGCAGATTATCGGACCGGAGTTGCCCGGCCAGCGGCGCATTCCCGCCAAGGAAATCCACGATCGCACGTGCGACCGCTGCCTGGTGCTCGACGTTCGGCCCAAGGAGTCGTTTGCCGCGTCGCACATCCCTGGCTCGATCAATATCCCCCTCGGCGCGAACATGCCGACGTGGGCAGGCTGGGTCTTGCCGTACGACACGCCGATCAACCTCGTTCTGAACGACCCAGCCGATCTGCCGACAGTGGTGACGCACCTGGTCCGCGTCGGTCTCGACGAGATTCACGGCTATCTGGAAGGCGGCATTGACGCCTGGGAATCCGCCGGCTTCCCGCTCTCTCACGTCACGACGACCTCGGTCCAGCAGTTGGCACGGCAACTCCGAGAGGGCACGCGCCCGACGGTGCTCGACGTGCGCACCGATTCCGAATGGAGCGCCGGCCACGTCGACGGCGCCATTCACATCCACGGCGGGCAACTCGAGGAGCGATTCGCGGAAGTCCCGCGCGACAAGCCGGTCATGGTGATCTGCGGCACTGGCTATCGGGCGTCGATTGCCGCGTCGTTCCTCAAGAGGCAAGGCTACACGGACGTCACAAACGTGCTCGGGGGAATGACGGCATGGAAGGCGGCCGGGCTGCCGTTCGTGAAGGAATAAGTCGACTTCGCTTGGAACGCGGGGCGGGCTTCGTCGAGCCGCATCGGCCCGCTCCCGCTCAAAACGGGCAGGGTAGGGAGCGCATGCATGCGCATCGTGATCGTGGGCGGCGTGGCCGGAGGCGCATCGGCCGCCGCCCGAGCGCGTCGATTGTCGGAAGACGCTGAGATCGTGGTCTTCGAGCGCGGACCGGACGTGTCGCTCGCCAGCTGTGGACTGCCCTATTACATCGGCGGCACGATCACGGACAGGACGAAACTGCTGGCCGCAACGCCGGACCGCTTACGCAATCGATTCCGACTCGACGTCCGCACGGGAACAGCGGTCGAATCGATCGATCGCTCGGCCAAGACAGTCACGGTGCGCGAGATGCGCAGCGGCCGGGTTTACCAGCACCCCTACGACAAGTTGATTCTCGCCCCCGGCGCCGCGCCAATGCGGCCGCCCATCCCCGGCATCGATCATCCAGCAGTGCATACGCTGCGGAATCTGCACGACGTGGATCGAATTCTCTCGCGCTTGGACGCCGGTGCGCGTCGCGCCGTCGTCGTCGGCGCGGGATTCATCGGCCTGGAAATGGCCGAAAATCTGGTCCAACGGGGAATCGCGACGGCGCTCGTGGAATTGCAGGATCAGGTCTTGCCGCCGCTCGACCCCGAGATGACGGCGCCCATTCTAGAATCGCTGCGATCGCACGGCGTGACCGTCGTGCTCTCGCAATCCGCTGAACAGTTCGAGCCAAGCGGAGATGGAGTGAAGGTAGTCCTGAAATCGGGCGAGCGTATGCCGGCCGACCTGGTGATGCTGTGCATTGGCGTGCGACCGGAGAATCGACTCGCCGTGGACGCGGGGCTGGCCGTCGGCGCCCGCGGCGGCGTCCAGGTCAACGAGCATTTGCAGTCGAGCGATCCCGACATCTACGCGGTGGGCGACGTCATCGAAGTGCGCGATGTCGTGACCGGAGAGCCGTCGCAGATTCCATTGGCCGGTCCGGCGAATCGACAGGGTCGGCTTGCCGCGGACCACATCTTTGGACGCGCGGCGCGCTTCCGCGGCGCGCAGGGCACCGCGATCGTCGGCGTATTCGAGCGCACCGCTGCAATGACCGGCGCTTCTGAGAAGACGCTGAGACGGCTGCAACGGCCGTTTCGAAAGGCGTACGTGCATCCGGGTCACCACGCCGGTTACTACCCCGGCGCCGAGGCAATGGCGATCAAGATTCTCTTTGAACCCGATACTGGGAAACTCCTGGGCGCTCAGATCGTCGGCGGAGCGGGCGTGGACAAACGCATCGACATCTTGTCCGTCGCCATTCAGGCCGGCATGACGGTCTTCGACCTGGAGGAGATGGAACTCGCGTACGCTCCGCAATACGGCTCCGCGAAGGATCCAATCAATATGGTGGGATTCGTCGCCGCCGGTCTCATTCGCGGCGATCATCCGCAGTGCGACGTCGAGTCGCTGCTGGCGATGCCGCCCGAAGTGCGCCCCGCGCTCGTCGACGTTCGCACGCCACAGGAATTCGCCGCCGGACGAATTCCCGGAGCCATCAATATCCCGGTGGACGAACTGCGATCCCGCCTCGGGGAATTGCGCCGCGACCGCCGCTGGGCCGCGTATTGTCAAGCAGGCCAGCGCGGCTACATTGCGACGCGGATTTTGCGCCAGCGCGGCTTCGATGTCGTCAACGTCGGCGGAGGGTTCAGAACGTACCGGATGCACTTTCCCGACGCCGACTGATCAACCAACCCTCTCGCAAATGGAGACGGTGGGAATCGAACCCACGACCTGCGGATTAAAAGTCCGTTGCTCTGCCGACTGAGCTACGTCTCCGACCCGATCATTCTAGTCAATCAGTGAATGCCCTTCGCGGCCAGCCAGCGTTCGGCGTCGAGGGCCGCCATGCAGCCGCTGCCCGCGGCGGTGACCGCTTGCCGGTAATAGTCGTCGCCGACATCGCCCGCGGCAAAGACGCCCTCAACGCTCGTGTAGGTTCGCTGCGGCGTCGTCCACTTGATATATCCGCCGTCGGTCAATTCCACCTGACCGCCGAGGAAGTCAGTGTTCGGCGTATGTCCGATCGCCAGGAACAGGCCGACGGCTTCCACCGTCTCCTTCGCGCCGTCCTGCGTGCTCTTGAGCCGGACGCCGGTCACGCCATCTTGGTCGTTGCCGAGCACCTCATCGACGACACGATGAAATCGAATTTCGATCTTCGGATTCGACTGAGCCCGCTGGGTCATGATCTTGCTGGCGCGAAAGACGTCGCGGCGGAGGACCATGATGACTTTGCTGGCAAACTTGGTGAGATAGGTCGCTTCCTCGACGGCCGAGTCGCCTCCCCCGACCACGACCAGCGGCTTGTTGCGGAATCGGGGCAGGGCACCGTCGCAAACCGCACAAGCCGAGACACCGCGGTTCTTGAATCGGTCCTCCGACGGCAACCCGAGATAGTTCGCCCGAGCGCCCATCGCCAGGATGACAGTATGCGACTCGGTCACGGAACCATCGTGTGCGGTCAGCCGGAACGGCCGGCGACTGAAATCGACTTTGACGATGTCCTTGCTGATCACCCGCGTGCCGAACTGCAACGCCTGTTGCCGCATCAATTCCATCAGCTCGGGGCCGTTGATGCCGTGAGTCGGCTGAGGTTTGTTGGCTTGGACCCAATACGGCTGGCGATCCGCGCTAAGCGCCGAGGCGAGGTAAGCTCGAGTGTCGCCGGTCGGCCAACTCGGGAAGTTCTCCACTTCGGTCGTCAGATTCAACTGTCCGAGCGGCGCCGTGCCCTGCTGGCGGTTCTTTTCGCTCTCTGGGTCACCTTCGAATAGCAGCGGCTCGAGGTTGGCACGGCTCGCATAGATTGCGGCGGTCCAGCCCGCGGGGCCGGAGCCGATGATCACAACGCGCTCGGGCATATTGGCACGATCCTCCGAGTATCCCGAAAATCCGACGGCGCCTTGCTAATATAGTGACACCTCGATCAAGAGCAGTCGCCGGCGTCCCACGCGAGACAAAACAGTTCGAGCCCATGCAGCGCCTGACTGATCTGCGAGAGATTCTCCGCTACGTGCCGCATTTTCGCGACAAGACGTTCGTGGTCGCGCTCGACGGCGCGGTGGTGGCCCACGACAACTTTGCCAATTTGCTGCTCGATATCGCGGTGCTGCGCAGCCTGCGGATTGGCGTCGTTCTGGTGCACGGAGCCGGGTGGCAGATCGAGCGGCTCGCTCAGGCCGCGGGTCAGACGCCGAGCAATCTCGACGGCGCCGGCGTGACGGACGCCGCCACGCTGGAACTGGCCCTGACCGCGGCGAATCGCGTCACGCACGAGATCCTGACAGGCCTGACGACGGTGGACCTGCGCGGCGCGGCCGTCAACGCGCTCGTCGCCCATCCGGCCGGCATCCTCCAAGGCGTCGATCAACAGTTCACCGGCCGCGTCGAACGGGTCGATGTGGGGCTGCTTCAATCACTCCTGGAGCGCGACGTGGTTCCAGTGCTGCCGCCGCTCGGCTGGGACGGGGAAGGGCACACCTATCGATTGAATTCGGACGTCGCGGCCGCCGAAGTCGCGATCGGCTTGCGGGCGGTCAAGCTCATCTACCTCGCCGCGGACGCCGGTATCGAGCGCGACGGCGAATCGGTGCGGCAACTCAGCGTGGACGAAGCCGAACTGTACCTGCGGCAGCATGGCGGTCTCGTGAGCGGCGGCGTCCGGTCCAAGCTGGCCCAGGCGGTTCGTGCCGCTCAATCCGTCGTGCCGCGCGTGCACATCCTCGACGGCCGGATCGACGAGGGTCTGCTGGCCGAGACGTTTTCGTTCCAAGGCGTCGGCACACTGGTGTACGCTAACGAATACCAGTCGATTCGGCCGGCGCAGAAAAAGGATGTCCGCGCCATCCACGCCTTGATCCAGCAAGGCGTCCGGGCGGAGGAGTTGCTGGACCGCAGCCGGAGTGAAATCGAACGGCAAATCGGCGACTATTTCGTCTTCGAAGTGGATCGATCGCCGGTCGGATGCGTGGCGCTCCACGTCTACCCGGACTCATCGCAAGCGGAAGTGGCCTGCCTGTTCGTCGCGGAACCGTTCACGAATCAGGGAATCGGCCGGCGACTGCTCCGCTACGTGGAAGGCGTCGCGAGGGGGCTGGGCATCGAGCAGTTGTTCTGCCTATCGACGCAGGCGTTCAATTTCTTCTGCCACAAAGGCGGATTTTCGGCGACGACGGCCGACGCCCTGCCGCCGCCCCGGCGAGATCGCTATGACCGGAGCGGGCGGGGATCGCAGGTGCTCGTCAAATCGTTGGGCGCCGCCGCACCGGCGCGGGCCGCATCGGCGAGCCGTGTTCAGTAGCAGCGACGACTCGTAGAATGCGCAACTGGAGCAGACAGAATTTCCCGCCGAAAGACGATGGAACGACGCATGGCGAAACCCGATCCGAATGACCACTGGCGGCGGCTAGCGGCCGAACTGGGCTTGGAGATCGAACCGCCGAGTGAACCAGCCCCGCCGGCCGCGGCGCCGGAGCCCGCCGCGACGTTACCGGCCGAGCCGTTGCCCGAGGCGGCTTCTCCGCCCGAAGAGGCGATCGTGACCGTGAGTCGGGTCATCGAACGCGAAACGATCGAAGTCACCTGGCCCGCGACCGAGGTTCCGCCGCCGCTGCCAATCGAATCCGCGCCGCTGGCCGCAATCGCGGAGGGCGAGCCCCCAGCCGCGATTGAATCCAGCACGGACGAAGCGCCGCGCCGGCGACGGCGGCGATCCCGCCGTCGCAAGAGTGAGACATCGACCCACGAAGCCGAAACCGCCGCGGATGCCGATTTGGGGGACTCACCCGCGGAAGTCATCAAGGATTGGGACATCCCGTCATGGAACGAATTGATCGCATCGCTGTATCGGCCCGACCGTTGAGTGCCGGCGGAGGCGGTCACGGCTGCTTTTCGGGGAATGCCTGAGCGCTGTTCGCCTTGAAGTTGAATTTTTCCTTGGCTTCCGCCGCATCAACCTTGATCAGAAACTGCGGCGACGCCGTGATGTCGTACCAGCCGCCGTCCTGAAAATCGACCAGCGCTTTGCCATTCCAGTTCACGGTCACGACTCGCCCGATCGCTTCGCCAAATCGCCGCAGTTCGGGACGATCGGGGTGGGCCCGGACGAACTGATCCGTCCACTCCTTCCGCAGCGATTCCAGTTGCTCCACCGGCACGATTTCCATGACGCTCAAATCCTCATCAGCAACTCAAGTGTGAATCCAACCGCGGATGCACACGGATGAACAGCGATCCGGCCACCTCGACCTGGGTTGATCCGTGTGGATCGATGAACCATGGTCTTGCCGACCCTAGCATCGGCATTCTATTCACTGCGGAATGCGTTGCGCTCGGATCCGGACGCTGCGGGGAAATCGACCTGCCGAATGAACTGGCACGCCTCGTTGGCCCCGAAGTCCCGGTCCATGCCGGGGTCGCTCCAATCAAGCGACAGAGCTCCGTCGTAACCGATGGCATGGAGGGTGCGCAGGACGCTCTCCCAGGCGATGCCGCCGCGGCCCGGCGTGCGAAATTCCCAGCCGCGACGCGGATCGCCGGCCGGTAAATAGGAATTGAGCACGCTGGTCCGACCGTTGAGTTGCAGCACGGCATCTTTCACGTGGACGTGGAAGATCCGATCCGGGAAGCGCAACAGAAACTCGATCGGATCGACGCCCTGCCAGTGCAAATGGCTCGGGTCGAACGTGAATCCGAACTCCTCGCGGTGCTCGAGCGCGGCGAGGGTCCGCTCCGCCGTGACCAGATCGAAGGCGACCTGACCGGGATGCACTTCCAGCGCGAAGCGCACGCCGCAGTCGCGGCAGGCGTCGAGGATCGGCTCCGCGCGGCGAGCGAAGTCCGCGTAGCCGGCATCGATGGCCTCCGCGCGCGGCGCCGGCCAGCCGATCACCCAGGGCCAGATGCGCGAACCGAGAAACCCGCTGATCACGCCGCAGCCGAGTTGCTGCGCCACGCGGATCGTGGCGATCAACTCTTCCGCCGCGCGCGTTCGCACGCCCTCCGGCTCGCCGTCACCCCAGACATAATCCGGCAGAATCGCCCGATGCCGCTCGTCGATCGCGTCACAGACAGCCTGGCCGACGCGGTGGGCGCTGATGACCGCGGCTTGCAAATCGTGCTCGGCGAGGAGTTGCAGCCGGGCGGCGACGTAGTCCCCGTCGCTGACTGCTCGCTGCACTTCGAGATGATCGCCCCAGGTGCAGAGTTCGAGACCGTCGCAGCTCCATTCGGCCGCCTTGGCCGCGACCTGCGCCAGCGGCAGATCGGCGAACGGCCCGCTGAATAAGAGCACCGGCCGGGCCATGGTCGTTCCTTCAGTTCCCGCAATGAATGGATTTCGCCCGCGTCACGCCCCCGGCTTCGGATCACCGCCGGACGCCGGCGGCGGCGAACTCGGCGCCTCCACGACCGGCAGCGATGCGCCGCCCGGCGGTGCGCTCGGCGGCGCGGCCGGCTTCGGCGGCAGCAAGGGCTCGGTGGGCTCGTCTTCCTCCAGGTACACTTCCTCCATGTCGGTGTCGTCCACCTGCCGGCGCATCAGGAAATAAATCTGCGTGAACGCCGTGAAGTAGTAACTGTAGGCGAAGCCAATCACCAGAAGAAAAATCAGGATGATCCACATCGACACGAAGAAGGCGCTGAAATAGTTCCAGGCATAAAAGTTATTCTTCATGTACGCGGTCATCTCTTCCGGGCTGGCGCCGGACTCCAGCGCCGGCACGCTCACGAGCAGGTCGCGCCAGCCGAAGGAAGTCGGCGCGAACACGAACAGGTTGTCCACGCGCCGACTCACGAAATAGTCGGTAGCCGCGTTCTGGGCCACGCTCCACTTCGCCAGGTAAACCACCAGCGAACCGACGAAGCCGACGAAAAAGACCAACACACAGCCATAGGCGACCGCGACAAAGCTGTACCAGATGTAGCTCCATGGCGATTGCAGGACGTAGTTGTAGCTGCGGCTGATGGCGTCAAACGTGTCGCTGCCTTCGGCGCTAATTGTCGCGTACATCAACGGGTAGCCGACCATGCCAATGAGCAGGACCGCTTGCCCGAAGCCGAGCAAAATCAGAAACGGCCAGGCGACGCTGTCGGCCACGTCGCCGACAACCGGAATCAGGTGAATGAGCCCGAAGATCACGCCGAGGATGACGATCAGCGCGATACAAGCCAGCGGGACCAGCGGCGCGGACAAGTACGAGACGTATCGTGCGGCGACAAATCGGACGGCTTCCATCAGGCTCGGGCGATCCTTCCCGGCCAGTTGGACCGCGGCCAGCCGCGTGATCGCGCCGCCGAACAGCGCCCAGGTCAGCAGCGTCCACAGCGTCACCAGCAGCAGGTAAATGCGATTCCAGCCATCGGCTTCCGGCCGCAGCAACAGCAAGATCGGCCGAAGGAGTTTGACCAGCGGTTCGATGAGCACGGGCACTTGGTCGGTGAACAGCCAATCGAAGAAATGTCCCGCGCTCCATGGCCGGCCGAGTTGCCCGGTGGCGAGCAGAAACGGATTCGGACCTCGATTCTCATGCCAGGGCGCCGTGCGGAATAACCCGGCGCGGCGGCGCCAATCTTCGGTGGAGCCCGGATCGCCGGGACCGGCCAGCGCATAGAGAAGTCGGTAGCTTTTTTGAGCCGCGAGAAACTTCTCAGCTGCGCGCTGCTTGGCCTGGTCCTCCGTCATGCCCTCGGCCTGATAGTTCACCGCCTGGAAATCCGCGTCGCGCGGTTCCGACCGGGCGCTGAAAAAGACCACGGACAGAATCCACCAGCCGATCCACATGACGACAATGCCGGCGGCGGCGAGAATCAGTTTCTTCGGGTCGAGGGCCACCTGGAATGTGCGGAACAATTCGGTCCAGGCCCAATAGCGGTGGGATTCGCTTGCCGCGGGTCCGATCCGTTCCTCGGCCATGCAACGCTCCTTCCGGGACTCGACGAGTCAGCAGCGCAAACCCATGAATGGAGCAGGGATTATAGTCCGGCGCACATTTCGGGCAAGAATGTCGAAAGCCCCGGAAAGCTCGGCCAGCGTCCGTGCTGGCCAGCCTTCCGGGGCTTTATGTCGCTTGCGAATTCGCGATCAGAAAATGAACCCGATGCCGGCATTGAAGCCGTCGAGGAATCGCACGGCGCGATTCGACCAGTTCGGGTCGAAGGTGCGGGCGTCGAAATCAATCGGGTCTTGAGCGGCGATGGTATTGAAGAAGGCGTTGAAGTTATAGCCGGCGCGGATCTGCACGCCCTCGACCGGATACCAGTACAACTGAGCGTTCGCGCTCACTTCCGGCACGACCGCGAAATTGGTGACCGACTTCTTCAGAGCGATCGCCTTGTCGCCGCGCTCCAGCCGCGCTCGCTCCTTGACCACGTCCATCAAGCACGCCGCCTGAGTCTCCAAGCCCAGGGCGAATCCGTAGCACAGATAGCGCTCGAAGCCGGCGCCCACGAACGGACCGTACATCCGGTTCGACACGATGTTCGAGTACCAGGCGACGTCCTGCGGACCGCTGAGCCCATCGAAGGTGGCGCTGACGGCCCGCAGACGGAATCGTTCCCAGATCCAGGCGAAGCGGCCGCCGGCCAGGCCGTAGCAGCGGAGACATTCATCCTGGAAGTACTGGACGCGGCCGAGAATGTTCGCTTCCTGGTACCGCTGCGTGAAGTCGATCGACATGTTGTTGGCGCCGTTGAAGATGCCGTACATCGAGAACGGGTTGCCGATCGCCGCTTTCTGAGCGGGGCCGGCAAACTCCGGAGGCAGGTTGAAGAACGGCGCGAAGAGGTATGTGTCGGCAAGCAGGCCGCCGCCCGCCGCCAAGTTGGCGTAGTTCGGCGGGATCAGCGATGCGTTGCCGGCGTACGTCGCCGACGCCAACTGCGTCCAGTTGAATTCCAGGGCGGAACCGCTGTCAAAGCGGTAACCCAATGAGATTTTGAAGCCCGGCTGGAACGACTCCTGCCCCTTGAGGTCGTCAGTGAACAGAGCCGGGGTCTGCGTGCCGAGGAAGTTCCCCGGAACGAGCGGTCCCCGGATGATGAACGGGATATCGGTATCCGTGTTGACCACGGTGCCGTTCAGGTCGCCGGTGATGGCGCCGTCGACGTCGACGAAGCCGCGCACGGCGATGAGCTGGTTCTGGATGGGATTCGTCTGCCGGTAAATGACGAACTCCAGAGCCGTGTACCAACCGCCCACGACGTCGGCGCGGGGATGGTACAGCGGCAATGGAACAACGGGGTCGGCCGGAAGATCGACCCCTCGTTGGGCGAACGCCGAGGACGGCGCCAGCGCGACCCCCGTCGCCAGCAGCAGCGCACTCAAGCCGGTCTTGCTACGCATTGCCCCATCTCCTCCATGACGTTCGACGTCACGTGCCCGTCTGTCCCCCGCGGGCACGAGCTCTGCCGCCTGGCTGGCGCGGCGCCCCCCGTTCGTGCCGTGCACGACCGCTTCCTATATGAAGGGGCCGGACAATAGCATCGCGACGATGCGTGTCAAGTCCGGATTTTCCAATTCTGCGGGTCGATTCAAAGAACAGAACTCTCATGAATACGAGTTCCGTTCCTTGGACCGCAATGGGGCGAAATCGGCAAACTGGCGAGACGCCGCCGCGCAAGTCTAACGTGAATCCACGTTCCCCGATGGGTGATGACCTGGAATCTGGGTCCGCACGACCGCTGGAGATTGCGTAATCGACGCTGGCTGCCCGAAGGCCGCAAGCCATTTACAACCTTTTGCTTGACGGGGTTCCGGCCGACGGCGTATCCTAGATTGCAAGATCGTTGGCATTCGGGGGTGCGTCCCCGACGGAACGCCAAACGGCTCGGATGGGCCGTCCCTCGCCAGCGCCTGCGGATGATTCACGGTTGGATTTCACCCCGAAGTCGCCAACACGGGAGCCGCGCATGTTCACCCGATTGTTCCGTCCGAATCGCTGGATCGCCTTGGCCCTCGGCGCCGTGGGCGTGGCTTCCGCTTTCAGCTTGGCGCGCGCGGCAAATACGGTGACTTTCCAGCCGGGCGGAAGCATCCCGATCCGCGGTGTCCCGTTCAGCGCCCGACCGGTGGGCAACAGCTTTAGCTTGCCTGGGCCGGTGTTCTTCGGCGGCTATCCCCGCCCCGTTCAAGTCATGCCCCCGGCGGCGCCATTGTCGCAGGGATTTAACCAGCAGCCGACGCCGGGCTTCTCATTCCTTGGCGGGCAGGGTGGCGGCGGCGGCATCCAGGGCGGCATCCAGGGTGGCATCGGCGGTGGCATCGGCGGCATTCAGGGCGGAATCGGCGGCGGCATTGGTGGCATCGGCGG
>JRYK01001899.1_pt1 | contig 75230 bp, 64 predicted proteins | sample 235381 | NCBI WGS metagenome assembly JRYK01 (sample SAMN03074220, study PRJNA261476) | activated sludge metagenome | biome: Wastewater Treatment Plant; feature: Wastewater; material: Activated sludge; isolation source: activated biomass of a wastewaster treatment plant treating hydrocarbon... ... | reverse complement strand
TCATTTAGGGGGCTAAGACAGTTGTATCAGGAAGATAATAATCCCATGCTTCATTTTCCGATTTTTCAGTTGAAGTCCAATAATTACTTTCAACAAGGCGAAAACTGTACTTTCCATTTAAATTTGAAACTAATAGGCGCAATTCTTCGAAGGAGGGTAAATACCAATCGCTATATCCTTCATAATTAAATGTATCGCAATGAAATGCTGCTATATTTGGCTCGGAACATTGATTAAGTATTTCTTTTGTATTGGTATTACCGTCTCCTATTTCTTTTCCTTTTGCACCCAAAATACTTTTTCCGAAGCATCCCCATTGAGCTCGTCCCAATCCAATTGGAGATGCGACTAATGCAAATTCAGTATTAGTATAGAATACAAAGCCTCCTCCTGTTCGATCACCAATTTTTAAAAATGAATTTTTCTTTCTGACAATTTTAGTGACTTCCGTTGAATAAATGGGGCAAGAGTCTATTGGGATCAAAGATTTGGCTCTAAAATGAACAACTCCCTCTAGACTATCTGCCAAAACAGTTTTATAAAAATTCATCGTGGCTCCAGGAATATTTCTCCAGCTCGAAAACGAATCACCCCGAATCTGCCATTGAATTCTGAAGCCACTGGTGTCTTTGAGCTCCAATATTAAAGTGTCTCCTGTTAGAATGTATTCGTCCTGGGTAAAGGCTGTTTGAGAAGAGCAGCAGACTATCAACAATATCAAAATCAGTTTTCCCCATTTTTTGTAAGTCCAATTTGCAATTACTGATATATTCATAGAATATTATTTTTTAGACCCAATGTTACTCATAAGCATGTTGGCAATTCTTGATTCAGCTGTAAATGGTTATTTTTCACAAAATCCGGCATTACAATTATAAACTTTTTCATATCATTTGGTTTCTGCCTAAAAGTGAAAAAAGCATTAAGAATGCTAAGTGACCAGGAGGCAAGGTTAATGCGTTGAGAATATATGGGCTACATCCCATGTCAAGTACCAGGATCATATATCAATCACAACCCCTAATTGATAATCTTTCACCATTTCCCCTTACTTTTGTCCTTCCGAATTTTAAACATCCAATCAATTCATTATCATGCGTTTATATTTTGTCTTTTTTTGCTTTTTCACTAATTTGATTTGCATCTCCGCACAATCACTCAAAACGCCATTTGAAAAAAACAATAACCAAACAAGTACTTACGAAGAGTGTATTCAATTTTATAAAGCCCTTGAAAAAAAATCCGGATTTGTTAAAGTCATAGAAGCAGGACCATCAGATGTTTCCCTCCCCATTTATACGGTTGTATTGAGTGGTAAAAAGCACTTTACTCCTGAAAAAATCAGAAAAGCGGGTAAAGCCATTTTGATGATTAACAATGGCATACATCCTGGAGAGCCGGACGGTATTGAAGCTGGAATGTTGTTTGCCCGGGATCTTGCACTAGACCAAACCATGAGCAGGCTGCTAGATTCTGTGACGGTGGTCATCATTCCGGTCTACAATGTTGGTGGAAGTTTAAATCGTACACGATGGACAAGGGTAAACCAAAACGGTCCGGATGAATATGGTTTTCGTGGCAATGCACAAAACCTGGACCTTAACCGCGATTTTATCAAATGCGATAGCCGTAATGCAAAGACTTTTACCGAATGTTTCCAATATTGGAATCCCGATGTCTTTTTGGAAACGCATACGACGAATGGTGCAGATTATCCATACCTGATGACTTTGATTTCCAGTCAACGGCATAAGTTGCAGATCGAATTGGGCAATTACATGTATAAGCATTTTATTCCTTCGTGGATCAGATCTATGCACGAATGGAATTTAGAGGTCATACCTTATGTAAATGCAGATGGGGATCCTGCGAAGGGTATATTTGAAATGTTAGATTCACCTCGGTTTTCCACCGGATATGCTGCCCTGTTTCATTGTATGGGATTTATGGCAGAAGCCCATATGTTGAAACCATTTTCAGCAAGGGTTGCTTCCCATAAATTGTTGATGCAACATTTGACGCTGACCCTTCACAAACGGAAAACTGAAGTCTTGCAGGCGCGTAAAGAAGCCATTCTCGGTGCAATGAGTAAAAGAACCATGGATATAAGATGGGAGATCGATAAAACAAGGGCGGACAGCATACTTTATAAAGGTTACTTACAGGAAAAAAGCATCAGCAAAGTCACTGGCTTGGAAAAAATTCACTACAACACATCAAAAGGATATTCCAAAAAAATACCATTTTATAATGTTTATCAGCCTGTGGTTACGGTTCAAAAACCTATCGCGTATATTATTCCAGCAGCCTACGAAGCCGTCGTGGAGCGCCTTAAACTGAACGGGATAGACATGAAACCTTTACCAAGAGATACTTTTTTGGATGCCAGTTATTATAAAATTATGGACTATGGTTCAGTCGCCAAACCTTATGAACAACATTACCTGCACTCATCCGTAAAGCTTGAAACGGTCAAGAAAAAACGACTTTACCTCAAAGGAGATTTCATCATTCATACGAATCAACCATCTGTTCGTTACATCGTTGAAACCCTTGAACCAGAAGCACACGATTCTTTTTTTGCATGGAATTTTTTTGACGCCATTTTGCAACGGAAAGAGTATTACAGTGATTACCTGTTTGAACCTTTGGCAGAAACCCTATTGATGAATGACCCAACGTTACGCGAAGCATTTGAACAAAAGAAAAAAGAAGACCCGGAATTTGTAAAAAATTCTCATGCCATGTTGGATTTCTTATATGATCGATCGGCCTATGCTGAACCCGGGTACCGGATTTATCCGGTTGCTAGGATATTGGAGGATTGAAGTAAAGCATGGCGTAAAATTCATTTACAAAAAGTTCGATCATCACACTGAATAACTAAGGGATAAGTTCAAATGTCATGGGGTTTAATCATTTATACATTCAAAATTAAGTAACGCTTTGATACTTTGACATCCATAGCCATTTAACCGGTCAAAGCTATCCACCAAAGTTCACTGACCACCTTTCCCCTTCCAGGTAACCGGATGGGTTGATGTTTCCCGAAATCATGGCCTTTTGGATTGAAAAAACCCACAGACTGCCGGAATCGTCAAAGTAATGCCACTTTGCCCGACAGCTTTTTTATCTTTGCGGTTTAAATTAGTGTATGGGTCGGATTTTTGAAGTCAGAAAGCATAAAATGTTTGCGCGATATGCTAAAATGAGTAAGCAATTCGCAAGAATCAGTAAGGAGGTCTTCATGGCGGTAAAAGCCTCAGGTCCTAATCCGGAGAGCAATCCGCGATTGAGGGCAGCTTTCCAGAATGCCCGTTCCTGCAATATGCCCAAAGATCGCCTTGAAGCTGCCATCAAAAAGGCAACTTCCAAAGATGAGAAGGATCTTGAATTGAATACTTATGAGGGTTATGCACCTTATGGAATCGCCGTTTTGGTCGAAACGGCAACTGACAACCCAACGCGCACGGTGGCTAACATACGTTCTTATTTTAACAAATATGGTGGTAGCCTTGGCACTTCCGGTAGCGTAGACTATCTGTTTGAACACAAATGCAATTTCAGGATCAAGAAACCCTCAACCTTAGACATGGATATGCTTGAGTTGGATCTCATCGATGCAGGTTGTGAAGAATTGAATGAAGATGGAGAAGAAATCGTGGTTTATGGCAATTTTGACAGTTTTGGTAAACTCCAGGACTATTTTGAAAAAAATGAACTGGAAATCATATCTTCAGGGTTTGACCGGATCCCTACCATGACAAAAAAATTGACTTCAGAGCAAGAAGAGGAAGTCAATAAACTTTTAGACAAAATTGAAGAAGACGAAGATGTGCAAAATGTTTTCAGCACTATGGAATAAATCCTCAAGCAAGCATGCCTCATTCTTCCCAAACATGGATTGACCAACTGCTTCACAATACACGACTGCACCGGATCGTCCTGCTGGTTCTTCCATTCATCCTGTATTGCAACACACTGGGACATAATTTTGTCCTCGATGACGGAATCGTCATTACTGAAAACAACTATGTTAAAAAAGGATTGGAGGGGATATGGGATCTCCTTACCAGAGATTCATTCCATGGTTTTTTTCAAAAGGAGGGAAAAGAAAAACTAGTGGCTGGTGGACGTTACAGACCTCTTAGCCTCATCGTATTCGCATTAACCTTTCAAATTTTCGGTAGTTCGGCATTTATCTTCCATTTGTTGTCCATCTTAAGCTATACACTGCTGGGACTGGTTATGTATCGCGTATTGGCTAAATTATTAGCCGTTCGCTGGCCTGAGCAAAATGTCGGTTTTGCCTTTTTGATCAGCATACTATTTATTGCACATCCCATTCATACAGAATGCGTTGCCAACATAAAAGGCATGGATGAAACTTTGGCTCTCTTATTTAGTCTGCTCTCTCTGGGTTTTTTCATTGATTATGGCGTACGGCCCCAATGGCAAATTGCAGCAGGCAGCGGAGTATGTTTATTGTTGGCATTGCTGTCAAAGGAAAATGCCATTTCCTATTTGGTGCTCATTCCTTTAGCAGGTCTTTGGTTGCAACGAATGAGTCTCACGGCCCTTTTGAAGCCCCTTGGATATCTCGCTTTGGCAACGCTCATTTTTTTAGCCTTGCGTGCCAATACGCTTGGGTGGAATCCATTTTCTAAACCTTCGACAGAGCTTATGAACAATCCGTTTATTAAATTGGTAGGTGATCAAAAAGTACCTATGAATTTTAATGAACGCTTTGGAATCATCAGCCACTGCCTATATGAATATTTAAGACTCATGTTTTGGCCACATCCACTCACGCACGATTATTATCCGAAGCACATCCCCATGTTGGGTTTAGGAGCCTGGAAATCCATCTTTGGTATAGTGGCATATTGTCTATTAATTGTTTTGACATGGATCAACAAAAACAGGTATGCGGAATATAGTTTTTCCATCGCTGCATTTCTAGTTCCCCTTTTCCTCGTGTCCAATATTTTGTTTCCCGTAGGGACGAATATGGGTGAGCGATTTTTATTTATGCCTTCCCTGGGATTTTCAATAGCGTCTGTATTTTTAATGCATCGTGTATTCAAAGGCCAATGGAACCGCATTTTTTATGCTTGCATTCCTCTGGTATTGGTGTATAGTGTGCTTACCATTTTGCGCAACCCCGTTTGGTCGGATAACGAAACATTATTTACCCGGGATGCAAAGGTTTCCGTCAACAGTGCAAAAATTCACAATGGAATCGCTGGAGTTTTGTTGGAAAAATTACCTGCAATTAAAGATTCTGTAGCCATTCGAAGTATTCTTCAAAAATCCAGATCAGAATTAGAGAAGGCCTTAAAAATTCATCCTGCTTACATGGAAGCCCAACTTCAAATGGGGAATATTTTTTATCACGAAAAAAATTATTTAAAGGCCATTGATCATTACAACTTGATTCTAAAAAATATTCCTGAAGATGACGACGCATTTAACAATTTACAATTAGCACTGCGAGAACGTGGTCGACAACTGGGTGAGTCAGGAAAAATTGGGGAAGCAAAAGATTTTATTCAAAAATCTTTAGGCATGAAACCCAATGATGCGGAATCGGTATTGCTCATGGGGGTAGCAGAAGGTAGCACAGGCAATAATGTTGAGGCGATACGGTGGTTTCAAAAAGCCGTCGAACTCAATGCTAAAAATCCACAGGCCTATTTGAATCTGGGCATTGCCTATCAAAATACCGGTGATCGCGTGCGAGCGGATTCCGTCTTTGCCTTAGCGAAATCTTTAGATCCAGAAATTCTCAAAAAGAACGGATTGGAATATAAATGAGAAGACTGCTGTTGATCATCGCCTGGTTTATTTTGGAAGTGAATACTTCCTTTTCTCAGCATACCGGTGAGCAACATTGGCTGGACAGTATGTTAACGGTCATGAGTCCTCAGCAAAAGATTGGCCAAATGTTTATCATTCGGTCATTTTCCAATGATCAGGAAAATCATGTCCAATCAGTGGTTAACACCATCCAAAAATTTCAGGTTGGAGGAGTATGTTATTTTAAAGGAACTTCAAACCATTTACAAAAGAGAATTCAACAATACCGTCAGGCAAGTACCATTCCATTGATCAATAGCATGGATGCCGAATGGGGAGGGGGAATGCGATTGACGGATATCCGAAAATACCCCAAACAGTTTTGCCTGGGCTCATTGACAGACAACCGGAAAATATATTATTTGGCAAAAGCTATGGGCCAACAACTGAGGCAATTGGGAATCCACATGAATTTTGCGCCTGTAGTGGATATCAATAACAACCTACAGAATCCCGTGATTAACGAACGTTCGTTTGGATCTGACAGGGTATTGGTTACAAAAAAAAGTTTTGCCTTCCTTCAGGGTTTGCAGGATGGTGGTGTGCTCGCATGTCTAAAGCATTTTCCAGGTCATGGAGACACGGATGTAGATTCGCACAGTGATCTACCTGAATTAAGTTTCAGCCGTCAGCGATTGGACAGTATGGAACTGTTTCCCTACCAAGCATTGTTGCCCCATCATCCAGCAGCCGTTATGGTGGGCCATCTCCACATACCTGTCCTCGACACCCAGCCAAATTTGCCGGCAACCTTGTCCAATTCCATTACACATTACCTTCTCAGAGATTCATTTAATTACCGTGGTCTGATTATTACAGATGCATTGGAGATGTCGGGTGTTACCAAGAATTTTTCAGATGGTGATATTGCCGTCAAAGCGATTCAAGCGGGTAATGACATGTTACTGCTTAGTCAAAACCTGGAACAGGCTACTCAGGCCATTCAGGACGCCATTTTCAAAGGGGAATTGAGTTGGGAAAGAGTTCACCAAAGTGTAAGTAAAATACTTTTGGTAAAATACCGCCTTGGGTTGTTTGATCCTCCTGTGGATAGCCTTGTACAAGTGGATGTGCAAAGGATGAATCGGGACATAGATGCCATAAATGAGCCGATATACCGGGCTTCCTTTTGTCTTGGACGTGACCCTCAGCAATTGGTTCCCATTCGAAATCTTCCAAAGAAATTGGTGACTCTTCAACTGGGGAAAGGTAACAGTGAGCCCTTTCGCCGCAGTATGTCCAGATATACTAACATACGTTCGTTTGCATTGCTGGATACGTCCCAATGGAATGACAGCCTCGAACAAACTATCATGCAATCGGATCTGGTGGTACTTCACTTGCATGGATTGAATTATAAAGCAAACAAGTTGTATGGAATTGATCCTTTGGTATTGCAGTTGATCAATCCAATTCTACGTCACAAAANNGTATTTACCCGATCATTGCAGCATTTTCCTGGCACATGAAGAAAATGAGATGACCCAGGACCTGGCGGGACAAATGTTGATGGGTACAGACCCTATCCAAGGTGTTTCTCCAGTCACCGTGAGTCAAGTATTGTTGGCAGGAAAAGGTATCATCAGACCTTCTCTTCACCGCATGGGTTATTCCATTCCGGAAGTTCAGGGGATGTCAAGCGATACACTAATGGCGATAGAGCGTATTGCACAGGATATCATCCAACAGCAGGCGGCACCTGGTTGTCAGATCGTGGTGGCCAGAAACAATAAAATAGTTTACCAGAAATCCTTTGGTTATTTATCTTATGATTCCATGCAGGCGGTAACTAACAACTGTTTGTACGATGTGGCATCTTTGACAAAAGTTTTGGCAACGGCCCCGATTTTATTTCAACTCGAAAATCGGAATCAACTTGACCTGTCCAGAAAGTTTGCGGATTATTTGCCCATGTTTAAGGAGACCAATAAGTCGAATCTGAGCTTCCGCGATTTTATGTTGCATCAAGGTAAATTACTGTCCTGGATTCCTTATTATAAATCAACCTTGTGGTCTTCCGACAGCATTTACCGATACCATCCAGTTTACTACGATACGCTTCCCTCCAGTCAGTTTAACATTCCGGTAGCTCATCAAATGTATTTGCGCAAAGATTTTCAGGATAGCATATTGACACAGATACTTGATTCCCGATTGTTGGAAGAAAAAAAAGTAAATTACTCTGATCTGGGTTTTTATTTCCTCCCAAAGTTGGTTCATCAAATCACGGGTAGATCTTTCGAGCGGTATTTCATGAAAGAGATTGCAGAACCACTAGAACTCTCACAAACCCTTTTCAATCCAATAGCCAAGGGAATACCCCCTGATAGCATTGCTCCAACCGAGATAGATACCTATTGGCGAAAGCAGGTTCTGAGGGGTTACGTTCACGATATGGGAGCTGCAATGATGGGAGGTGTCAGTGCGCATGCCGGTTTATTTTCCAATGCCACAGAAGTGGCTCGTATCATGCAACTTTATCTGAATTGTGGGCAATATCGGGGATATGAATTATTGCAGACCTCCTCAATGAGATCCTATTTGGTACGCGACCGTGAATTTTTAAGGCGTTCTTATTTATTTGACATGCAGTCTCTTCAAGACACCATTCGCCCCTACGTTTCCAGATGGGCTTCTACCAAAACCATCGGCCATCAGGGATTTACCGGAACCTGCGCTTGGATTGATCCGGAGCAGCAAGTCAATTATGTCTTTCTTTCCAACCGCACTTTTCCGAATGCGGAGAATAATTTATTGCACAAGGAACGTTTCAGAACCAAAATACAAGACATTATTTACCAATCCCTGATAAAAAATTCCGAAGGTAAAAATGGTTTGGGGGAGCCTAATAATGTGATTAATCCATGAGCACTAAAAACTTTCAACCCCGGTGGTTTTTACTGAAGATCGCATTCAGGTATCTGAAGGGAAAGAAAAGTTCTCAAGCCATTCATTGGATAACAGGAATCTCTGTTATTGGAATTGCTGTCGGTACTGCAGCGTTGACGCTTGTACTTTCGGTATTCAACGGACTTGATTCCCTACTTTCCGGGATGTTCAGCAAACACAATCCTGATATAAAAATTGTTTCAGCACAGTCCAAATATTTTCAGGAAGACAGTTCTCTTTTGAATGATTTGATGCAACTGCCCTATGTGTCAGGAATCAGTCGAACTTATGAAGAGGTTTGTATGTTTCAGTACGGTGCAACGCAGGAGTTTGGAATCATCCGGGGAGTGGATAGTGAGTACGCCTCTATAGCATCGGTTCATGAAGCTACTGTTGAAGGTCAATTTCAATTGAACAATGGAGTCGTTGCTTTAGCCAATGTTGGTAGCGTACTTCGAAATAAACTTGGCATCAGCATTAAAGATTTCCAGGAACCACTTCGCGTATACTTGCCTGGAGATCAAGAATCAGGACTGCTTCAAACCAATTACCAGGATTTTTTAATGAATGTAAATTCAGTTTTCAGTTTTCATCAGGAAACCGATTACAATACTGTCATAACGGACATTGATTATTTACGGCAAAAGAAGGAATCGACCCAATGGCTGAGTTCGCTGGAATTGCAACTGCGAAAACCAGTTAATGCTGAAGTAATACAACAATTGGAAAAAATCTGCGGACCAACTTTTCAGGTTAAGGATCGGTATCGACAGGATGAAGCCATGTTTAAGATTATGCGATTGGAGAAATGGTTGTATTATGCTTTATTTTGCTTAACCTTGTTGTTGGTTTCTTTTACCATTGTCGGAGCTTTATGGATGATTGTCATCGATAAGCGATTTGACATTTCTGTTTTGAAGTCTATGGGCATGAGCGATGATAGCATTCGCAAAGTTTTTATCCTACTGGGTTGGATGATTTGTTTCAGCGGATTGGTCATAGGCTTTTTGTTGGCGATGGGTTTTTATTTGGCGCAACGTGAGTATGGACTTATTGGAGTGCCTTCCGATTACGTGATCGATAGTTATCCAATGGAAATGAGGATAGGTGATTTTTTTATAGTGACCGCCACTGTTATGTGCATTGGTTGGATAGCTGCCTATATGCCAAGCAGGAAGGTTGGAGCCATCAAACCTGTATTTCATGAGGAGTAGAAATTTCCAGTATATTGTTTTTTGATTGACGCCAGTTTTTCATTTGACAAGTTTATTTTCCGTTGAAACTTTATAAAGAACTGAAATATGAGCTCCGGCCTTGCATGGCGTGATAGAGATCACAATTTAGGAGCGTCCCGGCGACCTTTTTAATCGGGTGTGAGCTCATTCGAGCCACAGAAATTTTCGCCACGCGCTGGACACCGACGCAACAAATATTGAGCTCCGCTGATCGAAATATTTAAGACTTAAAAAATGAGATATAGCACACAATGCCTTTTAATAGATAATTCTATTGACCTGAATTGTTTGACTTGGTTAAGTATAGAAGCATGTAAATTATCCTGTAATAAACAAAGTCTGATGAAAAACGTTTGACAACCCAGCCCTATAAATAACTCAACCACCATTTCTCACGATGATGGGTTTTATAAGCATCGTACCATTTGCAAATCGGAAACAAAATAAGAATCACTGTTATCCAAACCAGGTAAACTCCTGCAAGCCCAAGCCCCTCACCAGGAACAACAAACAGGAAAGGTAATTTTTTTCCATACTCCATGGCTTCGGAAAAATTATGCCCACGAATGAAAAATGCAATCGTAGCAAAAAAATGGATTAAAAAAATATGGAGTATGTAATAAAAAAAAGCAGTCCGCCCAAATACGGTCATGAAATTGGTGAATCTATTTTGTCTGTTTTCGAAATAAACCATGGCCAATAGACTTGGACCTATCGTGATGCATAGATAGAGTAAACTGGGTGGATACTTGTCGACATGTAAAAAGGACAATACTGTATACCAAAGATTGGTCTGTGATTGCCAGTCTACCGGGTCACCATAAACATTGGTTAATCGCAATAAGGTAAAAAACACCACCAGTATAGACCCGGCAAACAGTAAATTGCGATTGCGTTGTAAAACAGAAACTTCGGGATGAAACCATTTACCCGCGCAATAACCTAAAAACATTAAACCGGTCCAAGCTACAAATGGATAAACCATCAGGATGAAATGATTGCTTGTCCATTCGTAAGTTTTGAAGTGTCCGGAATGAAACAAATCCCACCAGAATCCTGGATTAAATCCTGGGCTGGCTTCCATAAAGTCCAAAAGATTATGCCCTGCAACGATGATAAAACCTGAAATTAATAATACCCAATAATTAAGCCTGAAGCGGATAAGAATACCAAGGATGATCATACTGATCCCAATGGCCCAAATCACCTGGAATGGAAATAAATTGTACATTGGATTGAAAGTCCAGGCCAGTGATATGATAAACCATTCAGCAAAGATCAACCATAATCCACGTTTAATGACAAAAGAGGAAAGTTCTAGGTGGTCTTTTCTCAAACTCTGAAGGTAGATTGAAACACCAGATAAAAACACAAATATAGGGGCGCAAAAATGCGTGATCCATCTTGTAAAATACAAAGCGGTCGAGGTGGTTTGAAGATTTAACGGATCATCGGTAAAAGCGGTTAAGTGGAAATAATCCCTTACGTGGTCCAGCGCCATTAAAACCATTGCGATTCCCCTTAAGATGTCTATGGAATAAATGCGTTGTTGGAGATTCGATGAAGTATGCTTCATGAGGTGAAGTTTGGCTAAAGATATTAATAAAACGTTGAAAGGGATTAATTTTCTGATTTGCGTGAAGCATTCATCATTTCAAGAACAACTCAATATTGAGGCTGGAAGAGAATTGATTTAACCAATGTTGAGAACACTGTCATTATAAATGATATGGGTCCTTTAAAAATTCCCAACAGATGCTTTTCGCCACCGTTAAGTATGCATTTTGAGGCGCGCTACCAAAATATACTGATGGCGAAAGCAATTTAATGCAAACTAACATTTGTAAGTTATGATGATTAGGGCATCAATGGAATATGTCCAAATGGGAAGTCTTGATCCAAGCTATGAATGGACTGGATATACAGGTTCATATGGGGCGAAATGAGCTAAGTAATTATTTATTTTTGCATCTTTGGTGATGTATGTACATTTGATGGGAATTCGGTGCGATGAAAAGACCAGTTTTTTAGAAAAAACAAACGGCCGGCCTGATTATACAATGAATCTTATATTATTTCGTTTGCAGAACTTATGAATGTCTATCCCAAACCGGGAATATTGAAAATCAGTTTGTTTGTAGCAGGCTTATTCCTAGTGGCCATGCCTTTGTTTTATTCCAATTACCTTGGGAAGAAGCTGGCGGAGCTGGAGTTGAACAAAATTAAATTATTTGAAAAGACCCTGGTAGAAATTACCAACACCGAAAATTTGAGTTTAGGGGAAGATTTCAGTTTTGAATTTGAGATGTTACAGGAGATCATCCGGGACCTTCAGATCGTCGTGGTCAATCGGAGTCAACAGGTGGATTTATACAATTTTGAAGCTATTCCGGATACGGCCCAATTAATTCAATCGCTTAAAGATTCGGGTCCAGCTCCCTTTGTATCCGAAGATTATACCATATATTACAAATATCCTTTTACGATCACTTTATTGAAATACTTTCCTTTGTTTCAGTTTTTTCTCCTCATGATGTATGCTGCTTTTGGTTATGCTATTTTCAATGCGGCCCGCCGGGAAGAACAAAACCGTGTCTGGGTGGGAATGGCCAAGGAAACCGCCCATCAATTGGGTACTCCTATTTCCGGAATGATGGGTTGGATTGAGGCTTTACAAACCACAGGTGCAGAGGAGGATAAACAATACATCGTAGAGGAAATGTCAAAGGATGTTGAAAAACTGCAACTCGTGGCCGACCGATTTTCGAAAATTTGATCTACACCAGAACTTCATCAGACAGACTTGTATCCATTGGTCGAGAAGAGTATGCAATACATTGCCGCGAGGGCTTCAAAAAATATAACTTTCAGTCTGCTGCAGGAAGGCCAACGTGCCATTGAAGTTCAGCTCAACCCAAACCTATTTTCATGGGTTTTGGAGAACGTTTTGCGCAATGCACTGGACGCAATGGATCAAAAGGGTTCTGTATCGATCCATCTCGTTGAAAACGGTCCATGGATTCAACTGGATATCACAGATTCAGGGAAAGGCATACCTGCTGCTCAACGCAGCGAAGTGTTTAAACCTGGCTTTACGACCAAGAAGCGCGGATGGGGTCTTGGCTTGTCTTTATCCAAGCGGATTATTGAAAATTATCATCGTGGCAAAATATTTATAAAGTCCTCAGAACCAGGCAAAGGGACGACACTTTCGATCCAATTGCCAAGAATTTCTTAAGGTCCCAAACGATACGTTAATCCTGGATATCTACTATTGCTTTTAGTACTACATTTGCAAACGGTTTACATCTAAATTATTTCTATGCGTTTTTATGGAAAAATTTCCGCCAGTTCACCATTGGAACAATTTGGCATCCGCAACAACCTTCACCAATATTGTAATCTTAGCCAGGAAGAACTCATTAAAGAAAGTTTAAATCACGGATTGGGCGAATTGAGTGAATCAGGTGCTTTGTGCATTCGTACCGGGAAATTTACTGGCAGAAGCCCGGATGATAAATTTACCGTCGACGACCATATAACTCACAACAGTGTGGACTGGAATAAATTCAACCAGCCCTTTTCCAAAGATAAATTCAATGCACTGCTTGAAAAAATATGCCGGTACTTTGATGAGAAAGACGTCTATGTTAAAGATGCCTTTGCTTGTGGAGATGAGCGTTACCGTATCAAGATTCGCGTGTTTGCTGAATATCCTTGGAGTGCTCAGTTCGCTGGGAATATGTTCATACTTCCAAAGGATCACGAATTGGAAAACTTTTATCCTGAATGGTGCATTTACTGCGCTCCGGGTTTTCAAGCTGACCCAACCGTTGACGGTACCCGTCAAGGGAATTTTTCTATCATTGACTTTGAGGCCAAGAAAATCCTGATTGGAGGTTCGGCCTATACAGGAGAAATAAAGAAATCCATATTCACCATATTGAATTTTGTTTTGCCTTATCAAAAAAATGTGCTGTCTATGCACTGTTCAGCAAACATTGGCAAAAATGGTGATACAGCCATCTTTTTTGGTTTATCAGGTACAGGTAAAACCACTTTGTCTGCAGATCCTGAGAGAAACCTCATTGGAGATGACGAACATGCGTGGTCTGAACAAGGCGTTTTCAATTTTGAAGGCGGTTGTTACGCCAAATGCATCGACCTTACGGAAGAAAAAGAACCCGATATTTACAAGGCCATCAAACCAGGGGCTATTCTCGAAAATATTTGTTTTCTTGAAGGCAGTAATATCCCCGATTACAGCAACTCCAGCATTACTGAAAATACGCGAGTATCCTATCCACTTGAACACATTCGGAATGCTGTAATTCCATCGGTAGGCGGACATCCAAAAAATATTTTCTTTTTAACCTGTGACGCTTATGGTATATTGCCTCCGATTTCCCGGCTGAACAAAGCACAAGCCATGTATCATTTTATTTCTGGCTACACGGCAAAAGTTGCCGGAACTGAAACAGGGGTCACTGAGCCCAAAGCAACGTTTTCTGCTTGTTTCGGAGCTCCATTCCTTCCTTTACATCCCACGCAGTATGCAAGCATGTTAGGAGAACGCATCGAGCAATTCAGCCCAAATATCTGGCTGGTCAATACGGGTTGGACTGGTGGGCCCTATGGTGTTGGTTCGCGCATTAAGTTGACTTATACCCGTGCTTTAATCACGGCTGCTTTAAATGGTGAATTGAACAACATAAGTTATGCACGAGATGAAGTTTTCGGACTTGAATATCCCACGGCTTGTCCGGGAGTACCTTCTGAAGTGCTCAATCCAAGAAATACCTGGTCAGATAAAAACCTGTACGATCAAAAGGCCATAGCTTTAGCAGAATTGTTTACCCGCAATTTTGAAAAGTACGAAAGTAAAGCGAGTGCTGACATTCGCAGTGCTGCACCGAAATTGCAAGTTGAGGGTTAGTTAAACTGTTTAGCACGAAGCGTTTTTCTCTATTAGGCTTTATGGCTTGAGTATACCGTAATTACTTTATTTAGTATCCTGTGAATTCAATTTCATCAAGGTGTAAAATAGAAGATGCAGGTGATTTAGTACACTTCCGTTTAGCGTAAATGGTGATCGCGTTAAGTAATGGATGGGCTAGACTTTTTTGGAAGCGGGTGTTAAAATATCCAAGCGGTAACCAATTCCATGAATGGTAGAAATTTCCAACATGGGATCATCCTGTATGAGTTTTCTCAACCTGGAAACAAATACATCAAGACTTCTGCTTACTTGAATTTCTTCTTCTCCCCATACTGCCTGAAGGATCGTGTCACGTTCTAGTATTTTACCCTGGTTTTCTACAAAGTACTGCATTAGCTTCGCTTCGCGATAGGTCAATTTATGTTTGGTATTCTTTCCAATGAGCTGTGAAGTATTCAGGTTCAATTGGGTTTGCCCGAATTCAAAGATGTCCTTGCGTGTTTCTTTCTTTAAGAACGACATCTTTTTCCTAAGAAATTTATTCCAAAAAACCAGACCGCCAAATACTAATAAAATGGAACACAAAAACACCCACGACCATGAATTTGTAATTTCAAATTCCGCCTTACTTTTGTAAAATTGAATTTCAAGTAACATGCAGCTATCGGGTCGCTCTCGCCCTTGACAAGGCACGGGATCTGATTGGGCAAGGTCAAATTGCGAATAACCCAACAGAATTGCCAGGTCCACACAGGACTTTATGGTAACGTGGTAGTTTTGCTGGATTTTATATACTTCAAAAGCCTGCTGTAACAATTCAGGTAATTTCTCGTAATCCAACCAGGGCAATTCTCCCGATTGCCATGTACTATCGTCTAGTTGGCGGACAACTGGAATTATGGAAGTACTGTCCTGGTGAAGACGAAACATTTGATCAAGACTTCTTCGGATGGCAAGGTTAATTCTATCTGCTGGTAAATCTAATGCCGTCAACATGCACCCATTGACAGTACAGAAAATTAATATATTAAAAAATTTTTTTAACAATGAATATTGTCTTTTTTTTTGAAAGTTAGCAACCTAAATCTTTTAATATACAAAACAAATAATGATCATAAGGAAATAGGGTGTAAAAACCATTGTCAGACGGAGACAGCGAATGAACTTTTTCCCATTTGCTGCTTAGGTCTTTTGCCCTATATATACCATCATTGCAACTTACAAAGTAATAAGTTTTGGTTTTAATGATCTGATAAATTTTTGTCATTGGGGCAACTAAATTCACTTGTTTCCAGGATTTTCCTTGATTTCTTGATACCCATACTGCATTTGGTAAATTTAAAAACTGACTTTCATTCGCAGCAATTGCCAGCACCTCATCTTCTGCTTCAAATATCCAAGAAACCACACCTTCAGTTACCAATGTCTGAGACCATTGCTCTCCCTTTAAATCTGAAATCCAAATACCGTTTGTACCACCGGCAATGATGTTATCTTTTGATTTGGCCATTGTCCATATCCTGCTTTTATTGTATCTTTTTGTCCAGCTCTTTCCTGAATCTGTTGATTTGAAAATACCGTAGTCGCTACAATAAAACAATTGACTGTTGGAAACATTTACCATGGAGGAAACGTTTTCAATCGGTAAGTTTTCTTTCATTTTAACAAGTTTTCCTGAAATGGGAGAGAACATATTAAGACCATGCCAAATGGTTGTCATATATAAGTTATTATTAAAAGTATATGCATTCATTATTTGTGTTTCGGAGTCATTGGTGATCTCCCAGTAAGTTTTAGGAAATAGAAAATTACTTTTATAAATACCTTTTTGGGTCCCCAGATAAAAGGATGTCCTGAATGGGATGATTGTTGAAAGACGGAGGTCCTCTGGTAGATCTTTTCCAATATTCGACCAGCTCCTTCCTTCGTCTGTACTCACTAACAATTTAGCCGTTACAGGTTTAGGTTCATGTACGTTGAGTACATTTAGGGGAAAAAAGGTATTTGCATACCCCATGAGTAAAAGCAGAATAAAATAATTCATCATATGGGTTGATTTATAAGTGACAGGGGTAAAATTATTGCAATTCCTTTTCGACCAACTATTTTACTTGTAAAAGTATGTAAATGGCTTGTAAAATATGGTAATTAACTTACCAAGGAGCTGATGCAGTCATAATTATATAGGATTTAAGCAATTTCTAGTGGGAAAGGGAGTACTTTATTAATCTCCATTTGGTCGCTTTGGTAGCACAAAATGATTACTGAATTAGATTAAAACGGTAAACCTCAAATAAAATAACTTCATATGCAAGTAGACCTAATGATTGGACTTAATTTTCTCAAACAGCCTTACCAGTGAATGAAACAGCAGATCGGGGGAGGATAAAATTTGGTAATGATTCTGTCCAAACATCTGAGGAAGGTAGTATTTAGCTTGTGCCTCGATGGCAAATGCATAAGAATTGACGTTGACTTGTTTAAGTTCATAAAGGCTTTGTTTTACGTCCTGTATTCCGTAACGTCCTTCATACGTATCGTAGTCATTGGGCTTACCATCCGATAGTAGAATTAACCATTTGTTTTTTGCCTGAGATTTTTCAAAAGTCCTGGCAGCATGACGCAATGCCCCACCGATGCGCGTGTAACCTGAGGGCTGTATGCTTCCTATCTTGAATTTTGCAGACTGCCACGGTTCATGAAATTCTTTGGCAATACTGTACTGAATGTGATTTCGGGTATGAGAATGGAATGACGCTATCGAGAAATCGATGTTGTATTCGTGCAGTACTTCTCCAAATAATATGCTGACTTCTTTTGCTACGTCAATGATTCTGTTGCCATTGGCATAACCATCACTCGACAAACTGGAATCAATCAATAATAAGATGCCTAACTCTTTCTCCCTTTTGAAAGAATTGATGTAAATATTTTCTCGGGGGGTCTTCCCTGAATGAAGGTCAACATACATATCCGTCAAAGCGTCAATATCTAATTCGGGTCCATCTTTTTGGCCTTTAAAGGCTGTAAGTTTGTTATGATAACTGGCGATCATTTTCCGAATATGGAGCAATAACAAATGATGCTTGGAGATGGTTTGATGGTAATAGGTGGAATGTGTTGTATTCAGTACTTCCGGATAAACTTTGCAATGATTTTCCCTGTAATTTCTGTTGCGGTAATTCCATTCAGGATAAGAAATCGTGAGAGCTTCACTTTTTTCTTCTGATGATTCAATAACCGAAGTATTTTCCATAAATTCTGCCTGGTAAACTGCATGTACAGGATCATCCACCCGGACGGTCCATTTTAATTTCAGTTCATTCATCGCATCATAATGGGATTGCAGATCGTCTGATCCATCAAAATCACGCCAAGTGCCGTTAAACTCTTCAGCTGTTTCGACTTTTTCGAAATTGTGTGTCAACACATAATCCTCCTGTGCTTTAATATCTACCTGTAAACTTTTTATTTCCTCAATCGCCTTTGCTTTTAGAGATGTTTTTTGATTCGTACTCTCAGCGGTTTTGTATTTCCTGTACTTTGAATCTGAGGAATCTGTTGGATGAGTTTCTTCAAACAACATCCATTTTCCATAAAATAATTCATCCCTTTTTATCCGAGGAAGACGGTTATTTTCAGATAGGTTCAACAACTCTTGATATAAAGAAAAAACGATGGGATATTCTTTCTGCATTTGTGCCAGTACTACAGGAGCATTTTGTTGTGACAAGTGTCTCGCCATGTGCAAATTGAAGTCTTCATTTGAGATTTGCACATAATGATGTCCTAATTGTTTTTGGAGAGCAAGGTACACGATCCGAAATACGTAGAAGAGTAAATTGTGTTTTGCATCATCAAAAATTCCCACAGTGGCTGGCAGAAAAAAAGTATTTCCCTTATACCCTCCTTCTTCGTCAGCAGGGAAGATCTCCACTGCGTGTCCGGTAAAGGCGCTGGCTATTATGAGTAGTTTCGGTTTTATATCAACCAGAGCTACATGGTGTTTGGCAGGCTGTTCCCTTGCTTTTCTTTTTGCACTAAAGTATTTTACAAACCTGGTATAAATGATTTCATCGAGGTCCATAAGATCAAATCAACAGGTTGCAAGTGTCGCACAAAGCTTCTACGATTTCCGGTTCATCGGATAGGGGTTCAACGATAGCCACCCGGACAGCCAATCGCCTGGACAATCCACTGACAATAAGTTTTGCTGCATCTACCAGTAAACGTGTTGATGCGGTTTCCGTTAATCCAAGTTCTTTTAGATTTCTGATCTTTTGACCGATATCCACTAATTTCCGGGCTGTGGTTTCATCAATTCCGGATTCATTGATGATTATTTCTTTTTCGATACCGGGCTCTGGGTATTGAAAGGAAAGGGCAACGAAACGCTGACGGGTTGACGGTTTTAGTTCCTTAAAGGCTCTCTGATAGCCTGGATTGAAAGATGCAATGAGTTGAAAATTTTCATGCGCCATCAGTGACTCACCTAACTTGTCGATGAATAACTCACGTCGATGATCGGTCAATGAATGAATGGCCACAATTACATCGGGTCTTGCTTCAGCAATTTCGTCCAAATACAGGAAGGCGCCATTTCTTACAGCACTGGTCAGAGGGCCATCCAGCCATAGCGTTTCCGCGCCTTTAATGATAAAGCGTCCAATCAGGTCAGTAGCAGAGGTTTCTTCATGGCAGCTTACCGTAATGAGTGGAACGGTGTGTTGAGAGGCCATGTATTCAACAAAACGCGATTTGCCTGAACCCGTTGGACCTTTTAATAAAATAGGAAGTTTGTTTTCGAGCGCTTTATTAAAAACATCAACTTCGCGATCAATGATTCGATAATAGGGAGAAGACTTTTGCACCAGAATTCCATTTGTTGTCATCGGTTATTGCGCATTAGGTTGATATGAAAATAGTTTAGGATTTAAATACACGCCAAACCAAGCCCAATAATTACTTGCATCTTTGTCTCCTCCTCGAAGGGTTTCTAATGTTGAAGTGGCCAGCATTTTAGAAATTCCGCCTACCAAATTCACGCTTTCATACAACTTGTATTGAAAATTAAAATCCAATTCGGTTCCGAGGTAATTGTCTTGCTTTACTCCATTCGAAACCACATCAGCTGCAGCCAGGAAATAGTGGGGCTCAAACTTAAAACTCCATTTATTTTTGGTGATGCCAAGTCTAAGATAGCCGTCCATTAATCCAACGCTGTTAATATGGTTTCCAACATAGAAATAATCCATGTGGCCATTGAATTTATGATTCGTTCCAAACAACGGATTGAATGATTTTATTTCGGTAGATGCATCATCTTGCCCTTTACCTGAAAGATATTCTATGCCAGCAGAAAGAGATAAATATCTTCCAAGTGATTTGCCAACATTGGCTGAATAATATGCAGCGGAAACATTGTTGATATTGATCTTTCCAAATTGCCAATAGGCTGTAGCATCAATATTCCATGTTTTTTTAGCGAAGGAAATCCGGCTGCCCGCCGTCTGGGAATATTTAATTTTGAACTTACCGGATTCCAATAACTCCAATCCATGATTCAAAAACAGAACACTCAACCCAAATCCTGAGGCAAAATCACCATGATACCATGCATATTGCATGGAACGGTATTGGTTAATCGTGTAGGGATTGCGAAAATTGGTTTCTGATAAACTGTTATACGCCAATCCCAATTGAATGATGTGGCCTGAATCGGGCACAATAGAAACCAATGCTGCATCGTGACTGCGGCCTTGCATACTCCAATCCACATTACCAAAAATTCGGTGATCATCCAATACTATTTCTTGTCGACCTATTTTAAGTGAGAACTTATGGTTCAATTTAACATCACAATATCCTTCATGAATTGCATTGTTCAAATCTGTTTTTGAAAGAGTGGCTACATCGCCCCATACCCGCACATTCTGAGGGGAGATTCTTATTTTTATATGCTCATTCGAATAGTTAAATATGAGTCGGGCACGTTGAGCAATGAAAGTCGATGCTTGAAGAGAATCACTTAATAATGCTGCATAGCCCGCCCTTTGTTCAAATCTAAATCGGAAGTCTGACTGAATATTAAATTGTTGGCTATATCCTTTGATCATAAAGGATAACATTAATAGAACAAATATTTTTTTCATTTCCATAATTTTTAAAATTGGTAATTGGTTTTTAGGTAGAAACTTCGACCCCAAAGTTGCATGTCTGTGGAGTGAGCAGAACCACTTTCATTAAAAGAGTTTATGTTTTGAACATCCATTAGATTTTTGATGCCGCAGGAAAACTCGAATTTATCAAGCAGAAATTTCTTGCCGATGGACAAGCTGAGGTTGTGAAAATCCTCTCTGAATACTTCATTGACTGCATTGTTTTGAAGAATGTATCCTACGGATTCGCCATTGTATTTATAATAAAGACTGGTCCTTAGTTTTATGGCAGGCAGCTCATACGTTATAGATGCAGCAGCATCGGGTGTATTGCTAAACTTACGAATGCCATAATCGAGGCTTAACTTATTGAATCTACCGGTAATTCCCGCCAATAAGCTAAGGTTTAAGTTGGATGCCGGACGCCAATCAAATTTTACATTATATCCCCACGAACTAAATTGATCAATATTGATGTAATTACGCTTATTGTTTACCAAATCGCTCAAAACAATCAGATTCGTTAAATCATTGTAAAAAACATTGTGTTCCATTGTCATGTGTTCGCTTACGCTGAAAGTGTAAACTAAATTTGCGTGTTGAGACGATTCAGGTTTCAACTTCTCATTACCAACAATGTGATAAACAGTGGGTCCAGCTGCCACTTTAAAATCGAGGTACAATTCTTTCAAACCTGGAGATCTGAAACCTTTGGACAACATAGCGCGCAATACGCCGGCATTTTCAAACGTAAACTTGCACTGAAATGATGGGATCACCGCGGCACCATAGGCATTGTTGTAAGAATAGCGCAAGGCAAACTGGCCGTCCATTTTTTTTGAAAGCGCAAATTGTGTGATTTGATAAAATGCATAAGTATTCATGGATTGTGAGCCCATCAGGATTCTGGCTCCGCGAGCTTCCTCTCCTTGCATTTCAATCCCAGCTAACCAACTGAGTTTGTTGGCATAAAAGTTTTTGACTAATTGTGAGCGGCTATGCCATTGATAGAATTTTTCAATATTTTCCTCACGTGGATCTTTTGTGGATATTTCTTTGTTTCCATTGATCAGGTTCACTTCGTAATTGTCATGAAAACGGTCAACATATTGATAGTCCAACATTCCGTCAATATGCCATTGTGAAAATAGTTCACCCCGAAGATTTATCATTCCTGTAATTCGTTTGGTCAAATAATCGACATCGGTGATACTTTTAACACCCGATTTAGAAGTTATTGTATCTCCTAAGGAGTTTAATTTTTCATTAAAGTAAGAACTTACGCACAGCAAATCCAATGACCGTATTTTCTTTGAATACTGAATACTGAAATTGTTTTGTAGTCTGGGTTCCCAATTTAATAACCGGGCACTGCTGGTGGTATTTGCGCCATTGAATTTATATAATCCCGCACTGATGCGGATGGCATCATTTATTTTCTGAAGTGCAGCTGTTCCATCAAAGGCTATTGCACCAATGGATTCATAGTATCCGGATAGTTTTCCATTCCATGGTTTGTTATACACTTTTTTTGTGATCAGATTGATCACACCGCCGAGGGCATCAGTGCCATATATTACTGAAACGGGCCCTTGAATAAATTCAACTTTTTGAATGTTGATTAAACTAATTTGATTTAAATCCAATATTCCATTCAATCTGCCTAAAACAGGGACCCCATCCATTAGAATTTTAATGTTTTCTTTGGAGACGCCCTGTACTTCCAGGCTGCTGCCAAATACGGAACGTTGTGTAACGTTTATGCTTAATTCCTGGAGCAATAACTCGCGTAAGTTGTTAGCTCCCTTTGATTGAATGGCTCTTTCGTTGATCACATGGACTTTGTACAATGCTCGGGATTCCTTTGTGGGAACATGTTGCGCCGTAATGACGATATCTTCTAATAAATGATCTTGTATACTGTCCGTTTGACCGCAGACTCGGCATGTCTGCAGAGAAATCAGAGCCAATAAACAGGAAAACCTGTTCTTTATTAAACAGTACATACTCTATAATTTTTGTAAAAAAAGGAGTGTGTGAAAGTTCATACACTCCTTTGCATCAATTTTAATAAATATCCGCGACGGTATTGTTTACATTGAATTTTCCGGTTGGGTTTTCTACCCAGGGTTCGTCAAATATTTTTTTCAACTGAAGGGTTTTGTCATCATAGACTAAAAGAGCACTTTTTCGGCCCATGAAAACAGAAATCCAGACTTCATCACCATTTACATTGTATTCCAAATGGACCATACGGCCGTGGATACCCTTTGGCATCTGGATGGTTTTTTTGAAATCAAGCGTATTCACGTCAAAAACGTAAACCGCAGAGTTTAGCGTAGAATCTGGATTGAGCGCACGATCCACCCACAGGTGTTTAGATTTTGGATGAGTTTTTAAAAACAGTGATCCGCCACCATTGCCAGGCATCGTAGAAGTTTTAACTACTTTCCATTGATCAGTACCTGGATCCGTTTTAATAAAGGATACAGTGTTATCTCCCAAATGGCATGTTGCCCACAAGTTACCCAATTTGTTTTTGAGATTAGCGCCTCGACCCGGATGTGGAGTTTTGCCAACATCCACAATGCTTTCAAGTTTTTTGTTTGGGACATCGATAACCACAATTTTGTTGTTGGCATTGGCTGCGACTAGAAAATATTTACCGGTGGATTCAAATCCACCGTCGTGCAGGAATCTGGCAGTAGGTATTTTCGATACCTGAGGATTGACGGGATCTGAATAATCTACCAGCCACACCATTCCGGTTTCTTTAACATTCACCACCCAAATCGGATCGGTGTGGGATGCCACAATGGAAGCAACCCTTGCCTCTTCAATAAATTCTTTTTCTCCATCGCAGGCTTCACCGCTGGTATGCGTCACGCTGAGCGGTTCAAGAGTTTGAGCATCAAATATTACAAACTGAGACGGATTGTATCCTCCTCCAATAATGTATTTATCCAAGTAATCCCCCTTTGGTCCTTTGTATTTGCTCACGTCAACAGATCTGGCGTCGAAAGCCGTTTTCACTTCTGCGACCACCTGAGGTTCTGCAGGAAATAAATCAATCATGGAAATTTTTCCATCACGACCAATGGAATAAAAATACCGGCCGCTTGCAGAAGGTCTGAGAATATGTACAGCAAATCCCGTTTTAAGAACGGCAAGTTTTTCCTTAGTGTCTCCATCAATGATGGCAACTTTTCCAGCATCGCGCATGATAACACCAAAATAATTTTTAATGTTTCGTTTATGCTGCGGAGAAGTTGGACGCTGGTCTATTGGAACAATGAGGTTCCAGGTCTTTTTAATATCTGCCATTTCAAGCGGTGGAATGGCTGGAGGTGCCACTTGTAAAAAACGCGTTAGTAATTCTATGTCTGAATCTGAAATAATTCCCTTCCACTCGGGCATTCCTTTTGGTGTTCCATTTTCAATGAACACCCGTAAGCCGGCTGCTCCAAGTCCCTTGGTGGAAGGAAATTTGCCATCACCGTCAGGTAAGAGGGATGGACCTGTGGCACCTTTTCGGGTAGCTCCATGGCATCCTGCACAACGATCAAAGTAAATATTGGAAGCATGTTGCATTTCTTCTTCAGAAATTTGAATACCGGCATCTGCTGAGGTTGCGCCTCCGGCATTCGTTGCCTTTTTAATATCATCCACTTTGGATTTACATCCTGGAATTAAAAGCAGAATGATGGCAAATAAATTTAGGAAAAGTAAATTAATGATATCATTTTTATTTTTCATAGTAAATAGTTTTTCAAATTAAATTTATGCTTCTCTCACTAAGGCCTCTTCGGTTGGTTTTCCGTATCGAATGAACTCATAGATAAAAGCTGTAACCCCTGCTGTGAATAAAGTTGCGCTCAGCACCAAAATGATAAAATGAACTCTGATTTCATTTTGTGAATCGCCAAAATCCATACCCATGATCCGGTTCATGTAAACTTGCGCAACTCCCGCAGCAGCAAATGCAGTAGTCATCCCAATCATTCCGATATTGGATAACCAAAAAGCAAATTGTCCGTTGCTGGAATCAAATAATTTTCTACCCGTTAAATTGGGCATGGCATAACTGATAATGGCCAAAACCACCATTCCATAGGCGCCCCAAAAGGCTAGATGTCCGTGCATTGCAGTAACCAAGGTTCCGTGTGTCCATAAATTAACACCCGGCAGAGTATGTGCCAATCCGAGAAGACCTGCACCTACAAAGGATACAATGGCTGTACCCAGTGTCCACATCAATGCAATTTTATTGGGATGTTTTTTCTCACCTCTTCGGTACATTGCTACAGCAAAAAGTGCCATCGCTAAAAAAGCTAAGGGTTCCATTGCAGAGAAAATACCTCCAATCATCAGCCAATACTTCGGGGTACCGATGTAATAATAATGGTGTCCTGTACCCAGTATTCCTGAAATGAAAGTAAGACCAACAATAACGTATAGCCATTTTTCAATAACCTCACGGTCTACACCGGTAATTTTTATCAACAAGAAAGCGAGAATACCGCCAAGAATTAGTTCCCAAACGCCTTCAACCCATAAATGCACTACCCACCAGCGAAAGAAGGAATCCATGGTTTGGTTGTCAAACCAAATCATACCCGGTAAGTAAAGTAAGGCTGCAAAAACCAAACCCATGCTTAATACCAGCGAGGTGGTGGTGCGTTTTTTACCTTTATACAAGGTAGCTAAAATAAGTCCTAAAAAAGTCAACACGTTTACGACTACCAGCCAGTCCAAGGGTCTTGGAATTTCTAAAAATTTTCTTCCTTCCCAATAATTAAAATGATAACCTATAACGGCGGCAACCCCGACAACAGCAAGACTGATCAATTGAATATAGGCCCACTTGACACTGACTAATTCGTGTTCGGCTTCTTCTGGAATGATGTAATAGGCGGCTCCCATAAAACCAGAAAGCAACCAAACCACCAGTAAATTGGTGTGAACCGCACGGGCGGTGTTGAAGGGTATTATATCATGAAGCGAATCATAACCCATATGGGCAAAGCCCATAACAAATCCATAAAGGATCTGCAGGACGAGCAGTAGCATGGAAAATGCAAAAAACCAATAAGCTACTTGTTGTGATTTATATTTCATTTGTTTAAAGTTTTAATGGTTGAACAATACCGGTTGGATGTGCTTATGGTTGAGAATGGCAGTTTCATAATGTATTTTATAACCATAGCATCTCAAACCTGTAAAAACTAATTGTTTTGTGAAGTTTTGTATTTAGGCTTTGGTGGAAAGCCATTGAGGTCAACTTCACCGGCCCATTTGAAAAAGGCGACCATATCATTTGCATCTGCATCTGAAAGATTGTAGGCCACCATTTTTCTTCCCCGGGGTGACCATGGTTCCTTTGACATGAGAACCGTTTTCACATAGGCATCTCCTCTCCGTTCGATGACTTTAGTCAGCTCAGGTGCATAGTAAGCACCTTCTCCAAACAAAGTGTGACAACCCATACAGTTGTTGCTTTCCCAAATTTTTTTACCTCTGACTACTTCGGGAGTGAGGGCTTCAGGATGGGTCTGTTTAGGAACCTCGCTGCTCAGTGTATGCCAGGAGAGACCCAGAAAAATGGCAAAAGTGAGGACAGTTCCTCCCAGGAAGAAAGTTCTCGCTTGACTCTTAGATAACATAGCTCTATAAATTAAAGGTTAATTGGACAAGATTGTCCGATTTGTTTTAAAAAATTTTTATCCTCTTAGCTTAATTTTATTTTTATTGTATTTTAGTAAATCATCAATGGTCAAACAGAAAATGGATTGCTTTAAAATTCTTTTGATCTCGGAATAATAATCGTGAATTGGACATGGGTTAACACGGGAACATTCCTGAAATCCCAATAAACAACCTTCCTGGAGTTCCAAACCGTCTATTACGCGAATGATATCTCCTAAAGTTAAATCATCCCGAAGGCCTTCCGGAAATTCAAATCCTCCTTTATTTCCCTTCGTAGAAATGAGATATCCCCCTGCAACCAATTGCTGAAGAATTTTGGAAGTAAAGGCAGGTGGCGAACCTATGGAATCGGAAATTTCTTGCAATGGAATCTTGCTTCCAGGCGGGCATTTGCCCAGATAAATTAAACTTTTAATTGCGTATTGACAAGCTTTGGAAATCATGATGCGTAGTTTATCTAAACATCTCTTCAATTGGTTTTGTAAATGTATGGTCTATATTCAAATTGGATACCAATGTCCAATTGACAATTATCAATGCTAATACTGATTGTTGTCAGCAAATTTTTAGAACAGACATGTATGGCTGAATTCCCTTGTATCAGGGTTGATTCATTTGATTTTATAAATAAATCTTTTACTTCTATTGATGGGCTGGATTTATGCTGACTCAAAATGAGCCATTCAATCCGGTTTCACGGGTGGTTGATAATCCGGAAAAGTGATATCGGGTTTCTCGGGGCGTAGGGTATCATGGGGTATGGTAAGACTGTCGTATTTGATTTTTTTTGATAAGACCACCAGAATTGAATCTGCCTGATGGTCCAGGAGTTCACTGATGAGTTGATTGCAAGACTGTTCTTTAGAGGCAATGGTTTGTTGAATTTGCGCCTCCAGTTTTTTCTGCGTCAGTTGTGCCAGTTGATTCTCTGGAGACGTGCAGGATATCAGGATCAGAAGGGCACTGGAAATAATAAAACATTTTTTCATAGCCCTTCCTGCAGTTTGATGATTTCTGATTTTCTCACCTCGATGATTGAATCCAATTGCGTTTCCATGGCCTTTTTCAATTTCATTTGACAAATTGAATCCAATTCCAATTCCAGTTGTGGTCGTCTGAGATTAAACAAGCTATCTGCCTGATGCCTGGATTCCTTTTCCAATTCCGTTTGGTCTGCACCACAGGCGAGTAACGAAAAAAATAAAATAAATTCAATACCCTGCAATTTATGCATGATGTTTTATTCTTTTTCTTAACACAAAACTCTGTCCGAGATATACCCTTCTCACCGTTTCATTGGCTGCTAGTTCTTCTGCTGTTCCCGACATCAAAATCTTACCGTCTACGATTAAGTAAGCACGATCAGTGATGGACAACGTTTCGTGTACATTATGATCTGTTATCAATATACCAATATTACGCAATCGCAAATTGTCAATAATGGACTGAATATCTTCGACGGCAATGGGATCAATTCCGGCAAACGGCTCGTCCAATAAAATAAAGTGTGGATCGCTTGCCAGGGCTCTGGCAATTTCCGTTCGCCTTCGTTCTCCTCCACTTAAGGAATCCCCAGCATTTTTACGTACACGATTGAGATTGAATTCGCTCAACAAAGTTTCCAACCGGTCCTTCTGTTCTTGCTTCGTCAGGTTTCTCATTTCAAGAATGGCTTTGATGTTGTCTTCAACACTTAGTTTCCTAAAAACCGAGGGTTCTTGTGGTAAATAACCCACCCCCTTGCGCGCGCGCATATACATTGCGTCTCGGGTGATTTCCTCTTCATCCAGATACACGGCCCCTGAATGCGGTGTAATGAAACCGACAATCATGTAAAAAGTAGTGGTTTTACCGGCACCATTGGGTCCTAATAATCCTACTATTTCTCCACGGTTGACTTCAATCGATATACCGTTGACCACCGCTCTTTGACCATAAATTTTAACCAGTTCTTCAGTCCTCAGTTTCATATCAATATTTGATGTTTGCTTTTACTTCCCAGTCGGCGCGAAGTTCTGGCAAGGTATAATAATAAACGGGTTCGGCCGGTTGTTTGGTGTCGAAATCAGAAGTATCCCAATGTTGGTTTTGGTTGAGGTCACTGACGATGCGGAGTTTGTAATTTCCGGGGATCAGGTGAGTAAACCGAAAAGTTCTTTCAGTAGGGGAGATCATGGCCTTTCGTTCAACCATAAGCGCATCGTTCAATATCAATTGCAGGAGGATCTGGTTGAAGGAGAATGAATCCACCTGAACAACCAGTGAAGCGTAAGAGTTCTCCAATGGAATTTGAAATCGCAAACTGTCTAAAGCATTATTTTGATGAAAACAATTTAGCAAGGCCCCCTTCTGACATATCAATGTTTGCTGAGTTCCAGGTCTCCAGTTTCCTGTCAGTCTGAGTCGACGGGGATCAGAAGAATCTCTGCGGATCTGAGTGAATCGCGCCGAACTGTCGATCAGGTAAAATCCAGAGGAATCCATGCTTCGGATGGGAAAGGCAGCTTGTAAAATCAGCGCATCGCCAGCAGGGAAAGAGCTGCGAACAACTTTCATCCGGAAACTTGAATCGGGATGCAAGTCCACCGCTGGTTTCACGATCACCGTGTCCAATTTATTTTCTGCCTTCCAAACGGCTATTTTTTCAACTGGATAAGGATTCCAGACCACTGCACTGTCAGCAGATTCAAGATAATACATTCCTGTATCCTGTTCTATCCAGCGAATGGATTCCTTTGCCGACCTGTTCAAACGGAGGTAAGTGAATCCAGGCTGCTTATTCGTTTCCCTGGTTTGCAAAGGAAAACGTTGGGAGGCGGTTTGTAAAATCAATTCATTGCCGGAGGAAAACGTTATAAGATCAACACAGTTCTGTAGAAATCCGATGTCTTCGCTCTGCTGATCATAATAATAATTCTGGTTTTTGTCTTCCAGTGCGTACAATTTGTAGCATCCGGGACTCAGATAATCCATTTTAAAATTTCCCGATTCATCCGTAATGGTGTAATAGTCGGGTTTTGTCTTTTTAAATGCACTGTCTTCCAAATTCTTATAAAGACTAACGACTGTTTGTTTTTTAGGATTTTGAGTGAAGGCATCGATGACCCTGCCTTGAATTTTCAATGAATCCAAAAAGTCTCCGGTAGAAAATACATATTTAAAATTTTCCAATACATTTCCTTTGGTGATATCCTTGATGGATTTTCCAAATTGCAAGGTGTAGGTGGTGTTGGGTCGTAACGAATCCCTGTCGTCTAATTCCACGATGAGGCTTTTTCCTTTGAGCTTGCTTTTTAATGGATAGAGTGTTGTTGGAGAAATAAAAATTTGTGTTGAAGGATTATCGAGTTTGATCCATTCACTGAAGTGGAGCGTTATGGTTCTTGCATTAAAATTCAGTTGATAGGCAGGCGTTGAACCCTCAGTAACCCATTGGGGCGGTTCATTGTCTTCGGGGCCTCCGGAAATTCCCTGAATATTGGCACAAGCCCCCAAAATTGTCATTAAACCCACACATGCCAGTAAACTGAAAATTCCATTCATGCCGTAAAAATAAGGACAGACTTTAAATAACTTCAGGATATTGCGGTATGTCAGAGGGAGGGACGCATTTATTTGATTTACTTAAATCGGTCTTCCTTTCCATTCCAATGAAAGTGGAAGGGCAGACAAAAGTCCGACCAGCAGAAAGTAAAACGGGTGGATCAACCAAACAGGAAGGAACCATTTCTTCCATTGCGGAGTTTCAAAAAAGTGATTTGCTTTTCGTTGGAGTTGAAAATCTGCGATGAATTGAATCAACAGCGACATAAGAGTCATACCCCATAACAATTCAGACTTGGCCCAAGCTGCACAAAGTAATCCAAATGGAATGCTGACGCGCTGACACCATACAAAAGCGGAAATCCATTTTACAGAATTTGTTTTAACCCATTTCAGTTTTGATGCCCAACGCAGTCGTTGACGTAAAAGTCCGACCCATGATGATTCAGCCCGTGTGGTTACGATGGCCTGTTTATTTTTTAGAAACACAATGCCCTGTGGGTGGCGTTGTCGTATTTTTTCAACCAAAAATACATCATCCCCTGAAGCAATGTCCTGTTGATGCTCATAAACATTTCCATCGATGAAACTTTGTTTACGGTAAGCAAGGTTTGCCGCATTGCACAGAAAATGGGTATTGGCATGGATGCCTGCCGCATTGATCAAACCATTGGCCGTAAAATCAAGTGCTTGAAAGTATTCCAGTAAATTTCTTGGTTGTGCAATGCATACCGGGGCACTTACCAGATGAATACGGGATTGTTCAAAACAGGATAACAATTGTTTACACCACTCTTCGGGAACTTTACAATCGGCATCTGTGCTAAGAATAATGTTTCCGTCGGCATGATGAACTCCATAAGAAATGGCTTTCTTTTTGGATCCCTGAATGGTGGTCATTCTTTGAACTCCCAGCCGCATAACTTTCAACCTGGGGTGTTCAACAGATTTTAATAAATCGTAAGTATCATCTTCAGATTGGTCATCAACAACAATGACTTCTGGTTCTTTCACAAGGCCAGTTTGCGTTAGACAGGAATTTAGACATTCCAGAACATGATCTTCTTCATTTCTGGCGGCTATTAAAATGCTGACGGTATCATAAAATTCTGATGCTACAGGTGGAATTGCATTCCAAGACCTGATGAAATATACAATCATCAAAGCATACAATAGGGAAATGAACAGAATGAGAATTCCTACAATCAGCACAAATGAAACTTATTCAAATAAATCATCATAGCGATGGTCGGCCTCTTTTTTTCTGAGGCGATTTGGCGGTAGAGGTTGGGACATCGAATCAATTTCCTCGTAAGGACTGAAGTCTGAATCCGAATTTTGTTGTAAAGGTTCCTGATTTATTTTACTGAATTTTTTGAATATCCAGGATTTCAGAATCAATCCAATCAACACAAAAGGAAAGCCGATTAAATTGATCAGTGCAAGTGCCATCCCTGCTACGAAATTTCGACCCATCTGATCCCCAATATTTTTCAAATGAGACCCCAAAACTTTTGAATCCATAATCAGTATGGCGAGGAGTAAAACAGGAACTGCCAACCAAAGCAATTTGTATAACTGGTAAAACAGATAAAACAACAACACCAAAATTCCCAAAAACAAAATACTGCCGACGAGCCTTTCCCAGTAAGACTTTCCGGAGGAGTAATGGTATGTTTTAAAGGTATTCATTCGGAGCAAAGTTAAAGAAATTATATTAATAAAAACAATAATATATCAACCTTCACCGGTTAAAGTACCTGTTCAACGGTGGTTTGGAAGTATTTCTCAAACAAGCTTTTATAAAAACCATCCTTTTTGCGAATAAGTTCAACGGTACGTCCGAATTCTTTTACCTCACCGTGCTCAAGCACCAGTATCCAATCGGCCTTTTGAATGGTTGACAAGCGGTGTGCAATAACAATCGCACTTCTTTGTTCGATGAGCTTCTCCAAAGCACGTTGCAAAATGGCTTCAGTTTCGGAATCCAAAGCACTGGTCGCTTCATCCAGGATGAGCAGATCAGGATTGGTCAGTAAAGCCCTGACAAAAGTAATGAGTTGCCTTTGTCCGGCCGACAGGTTGGAACCCCTTTCGGCTACGGGATAATGGTAGTCTCCTGGCAGTTGCATGATAAAATCGTGAGCTCCGATTTTCTGACTGGCTTCTAAGACTTTTTCCATTGGAATGGATTCGTTTTTCATGGTCAAATTGTCCAAAACGCTTCCGTGAAAAAGAAACAAGTCTTGTAAAACCACTGCGATACGGCTTCGCAAAAAATTCAGGGAGTAATGGCGAATGTCATTTCCTGCCAGCAGGATACTTCCTGAATTCAATTCATACAAACGGTTGATCAAACTGACCAGACTGGTTTTTCCTGACCCTGTGGTACCCACAACGGCTAAAATTTCGCCTTGTTTAAGCTGGAAGGAAACATTGTTTAATACTGATTGCCCGGGTTGATAACCAAAATAGACGGAACGGAATTCAAGATCACCCCGTAAATTTCCTTCCTGGATCGAACCCTTATCTTCCTGGTGTTCGTGATGATCCATCAGCTCCAGAACCCTGGAAGCTGCCAGCAATCCCATTTGCAAAGTATTGAATTTATCAGCAAGCGTTCTGACCGGTTGAAACAATCGCGTCAGGTACATAGGAAAGGCAACCAATTGACCTATAGTGACCGCCCCTTCCAAGACCCCTTGGGCACCCCACCATACCATAAATCCGAGGGAAGCCGCCGAAATGATTTCGACGACTGGAAAAAACACCGCATAATAGAAGATACCATCCAGATTTGCCCGGGTATATTCACGGTTGATGCTTTTAAACTTTTTCAGTACATTTACTTCGGCGGTGAAGATTTGGACGGTTTTCATTCCGCTGAGATGTTCCTGGAGAAAAGCATTCATCCTAGCAACTTCATTTCTTACCCGTTGAAAAGAAGCTTTCACTTTTTCCTTAAACACATAACCCGCAACCAGCAACAAAGGAAAGCTGATCAGACAAATGAGGGTAAGTTTGACACTGGTGTAAAACATCAATCCTAAAACGGTCAACAGAGCCAGTATATCCGCCAGAATGGTGATCAATCCTTCGGAAAATACAGTATTGACGGTTTCGAGATCATTGATTACTCGAGTGGTATTGGTTCCGACGGGAGTCCTGTCAAAATAGGACAAATTCAAATTCAGCAAATGCGAATAGAGTTTTTTCCGAAGATCCAATATGATGTGTTGTCCCAAAGTGTTGGTCAACAATGTAAATCCATAACGGAACAAAGTCAGTACCACCAGCAGGAGCAAGAATAAGGCGGCAGCTTTTTGTAAACCGGGTAAATCGCCTTTCAGAATATGGTCATCTACCATGACATTGACCAGATAGGGCATCCAGGCATTGAGTGGCGCCATGATGATAGCCAATACCAATGCAGACCAAAAGTAAGCCTGATAAGGTCTGACGTATTGATATAGTCGTTTAAGTACGGTTAATCCTGACACAGGGATGTTTGAAATATTTTAATGTTGATGTGCCCTTTAGAGCATTCCTTCATCTGCAAAGCTAAAATATTTATCAGCTGTCAGGATTAAATGATCGATCAATCGCAATTCGAGTTGGTTGGCTGCCGAATGCATTCGCTTCGTCAATGCAATATCCTGTTCACTGGGTTTGCAATTTCCTGAAGGATGGTTGTGCACCAAAATAAGGCCGGTGGCTCGGAGTGCAAGGGCTTTTTGGAAAATCATCCGGCTGTCCGCCACTGTACCGGTGAGTCCACCCCTGCTAAAAAATTCTAAGCGAATCAGTTTGTTGGACTGATTTAAAAATAAAACCCAAAACTCCTCATGCAGCAGGTCTTCCAATTTTGATTTGACACACTGGTAGGCATCACGACTGGTAAGCAGCTGTTCCTTTTCCATGGCCTTGGCTTGTTGTCTTCTTCTTCCCAATTCCAGCGCGGCTTCTATGAGTAATGCTTTTGCGGGACCAATCCCCCGGATGCTGGTGAGTTGCTGGAGATCCGATTGACTGAGTTCGGTCAGGTTATTGTGATGGTAGGCCAGAATTTCTTTTGCCAGATCCAGAGCACTTTTTGATTTGGTCCCTGATCCAAGCAAGATCGCCAGTAATTCGGCATCTGTCAAGGCTGCTTTGCCTTTGTTGATAAGTTTTTCGCGAGGCCTGTCTTCTTCTGCCCAATTCGGTATGGAATGTTGAGAGGTATAATTCATAGTGAGGACCATAATCTTTAGTTGTATGGTTCGGTAAAAATACCAGCAATAAGGTATTTCAAAATATGCGTTTAGTCTACTGCAATATCCACTTAGCGAAGGACTGAATGGGGTGATTGAACTCATTAAAATCCTTAAAGTTTAAGGAGCAAGTATTCAGCAAAAAAAAGTCAAAACCAACATGGAAGCAAAGTACAATCACACCCAGAAACTAAAAGCGATCTTGTATCTAATTTAGTCGATATTGGAGTAATGGGTCAACCTATTGAAGTGCTTTTAATTTTTAGGAAGGTTAATAAGTTTAATGGTCTCAGATTTTCCCATTGAAGTAACAATTTTCACGAAAAGAATACCCGAATTAAATTTACTGCCATCAATCACCCATTGGTCTTTATAAGTGTTGCTTTGAGAAAGTAGATCTCCGTCATCGGAATAAATATAGATCATCTTCTTTTCTGAACGAATCAGATCAGAAAAGTAAATGGTGGTTAATTCTTCAATAGGATTAGGAATGGCGTGAAGTAGAGGCTTTTTTTGTCCATCCAGTATCTTCGTAATGACATTTAATTTTAAATTAACGGAGTTGGTATTAATCGCTTCATTAAAATCAAAATAAATGGAAGCCGTATTGGAAAATTCAGTATCTAAAGGTGCCATAAGCTTTTGATTGATTCTGTATTTTAAGAATCCATTGGAACCGGTTTCATCTATATTTTTATGGGGCAAAAGAATATTCCTGAAAATAACGCTTAGAGTACCATGATGGTCTATAGTATATGAATAATGATGGCTTGCAGAGGTAATTTCAAAACTTGACCAATCAAAATCAGAATCTAAATGGTTTACTATTTTTACATTGAATGCCGTGTCGGTTCCTGAATTCTGAAATCTGATTAAATATTCTAATGTTGAATTTTGGTTTACAAAATCATTAACTACTTTTCCATTCTCAAATGCTTGCAGGTCATTGGGATCAAAGGAGCCTACATTTGGCTGACAAATGGTGAGTGATTCTTGTATGGGTTTTACAGCATTACAGTGTTTACTATCCACCAACCTGGCTTCAATGCAATGGTTATCACCTGCATTTGCCCTGCAGGAAATTTTGAAAAAAAGAGTGATTTGATATTCTCCTCTGGCGGGGATTTTAGGAATCACATACTCTAAAACATTATTGGTTTGCGAATGGTAAGGGATTGAAGATTGAATATTTTCCCAGTATGGGTCGGCGTTCACCCAAACTTTTTGATTTACTGCATCTTCCGTTCCCGAATTCTTAAGGGTGATGATTACTGAATTATTATCAAAGCACCTTCTGAATCTGCCAGGAGTGATATCAATGTCCACGACAGGGCACAACTCCAAAGGTTGGATTAATATGCTGCCCAGATTTAAATGATCGCCATCTTTTAAAGAGAAAGCAGGAGGAACATTGCAGAATGTCCATAAATTAGGATTTTCTTCCAATTCCATTGAATAAGTCCCACTGAATAATTCTAAATTCATTAATCCAGCTTCATTGGAATTGGAGTACCAGCGTTGACCGGTAGCCTGCTCTGTTAACTTAAATTTGAATGATTCTAAGACATCTCGGTTGATATCAAAAAGACAATTCACATCAACATCTTTATAAGCAATCCCATGGCAACTTGCTGTGGTGTTAAACCATTTATTGGTACTTTTATATGTCCCGCTGCCATCCCCAAAAAGATATATAAATCCATCATTTCCTTTGATCCCCTCGAGTAATGTTCTTTGGTATTTTTCGGGAATATCTTGAAGGCTAATATCAAATGAATTTAGGGTGATCAGGTTTCTTACCTGAACCATCGAACTTAATACATTCGCATGAATAAAATTATCATCGAAATCCAAATAATATAAATTCAGGTTTGAAGGAACTTTAATTTTTGTTTGGCCCATGTCAACACTATAGAAATCTTGTGGGGTTAAATTATTTTCGGTCCAGTACAGTATATTATTATTTGATAAGATTAGGTTGCTGATTTGAGTTCCTGGTAATTTTTGTTTGGTCCAAGTGCTTCCAAAATCAGACGAATAGTAAAATTCATTCACCGAATTATAACCCCATAATACATCGTTTTGATTCAAATTCAATCCGTAAACAGAAATATTCAGCTTTGATTTTTTCCAGGATTTACCAAGGTCGGTAGACACATAGAAATCATCACCCAAGGCGAGTTCTCTTGCTGGGATTAGTATATGTTTTCTATCATTTATGGCATAATAATTATTTTTAACAACCGGTAGCCTGATTTCCGTCCATGTGATAGCCTGATCATTACTGTATCTAAGATTATTGAGAAAATTAAAGTACGTTCCGTCAGAGGCCATTATATGGTAATTCCAGCCTGAATCCTGGATGACTGACCAACTTCGGCCATAATCCTTGCTGGTAAACGTGCCATAATGTTCATTCACCAGTAATTCACCTGAGGTGGAAGTTTGGAGATGAAAATCAGATCGGTTGTTTTCATACGTGAGGTATTGGGTTGCATTCAAATGATTCACCAAACGAAGGGAAGATTCAAACAAGATTAACAGATCATTCGAACCGGATACTGAAGTCGATAGAGTATATAAGGAATAAAGCGTTTTAAGATTACCTAAGTTCGTTGGCAATTTTGTCCAGCTAAGCCCATCATCCACGGACTTAAACAAACCGAGCTCAGTAATACAAATAATGCTTTGGTCGTCTAAAAAGACCATATCAATATAAGAATTCAGCGAGGTAGAATTACTTAAGTTTTTCGTTGTCCAGGTTTTTCCATCCACTGAACGATAAATTCTATGAAGATTGACAGAAAACAGAGTACCACTTCCTGGCTTGCAAAAAAGCTGTTTGCCCGGCATGATAGGGTTTACTATGGTCATATTTGATCCATCCTCTTTGAACGAATAAAGAACCAATTTATTTATGTTATTTACAACGGCATATTTTCTATTCGGTCCACCATCTGCGATCCCGGTAATGATCAAATTAACATTAAATACTCGGGTAAATAGCACACCTTTGTTGGTGGATACATACAGATTTTTACCACTGGAATAATATATGTTGCCATTCTCATCGAACATCAGTAAATCCAGTGGGCCCATATGGTTATGGACCAGTATCCATCCATAGCTGTTGAAATCGAATCTGTAGAGATGGTTGGAATAGCTCAAATAAAATTCACTATCATTTGACACGAATATTTTTGGATATGTATTGAATTGATTTAAACTTAATCCGTTATTGATGAGCTCCCAGTCTATGCCTTTGTTTTTAGATATCCAAACTTCATTTTTGGTAGCAAAGACTATGTTGCCGTCCCGGCTGATTTTGGCGGAAACAACAGCCGTTGTTGTCGGACCGGGAATGTTTTTCCATTCCTGAGCAATAAGTATTGTAGAAATACTTAAAAGATAAGTTGCGAAGAGCAGGAATTTCTTCATGATCGTGAAATTTATAGGTTTGAGAATGGCATAAAAAATGTGATTGACCAAAATATTCATTTAATATTTTAGAATACCATTCAAAAGTTGCATTCGGTTGTAAAATTCGTTCAGCATCTGCAGGAAGAATAATCATACTAAGTTAACAGATATCCCGCACTTGTAGAGAATACAAAATTACAATGATTTTCTTTTATTTGTTCATTCAAAAAGCAATCCACGGCTTTACAAACTTTACCCTGGGAGACAAATGGAGATTTGGGAGAGAAATGAAGAATATGCAAATTACAGATATGGATATAATGCGAGTCCTGTTTACTCATCATGGTGCATTAGGTTTGTAAACACTATACCAAGACATTGAAAGCGGTAATCATTACAGAGTATAAATTTATTCCTTGTTGATGCAGCGATTTCACTGAACAGATAATCTTATTGGTATTAAAGAATTTTGGATGAGAATTCTAACTTGCATTATTTGCATGTATGGGCTTGCTATTTGCTCATTGAGATCACAATGTACTCCGGCAATGGCTGAATCCTGTGAAGAAGCCGTTGTGATCTGTTCGCTGGATGAGTTGAATGGTTATTCATGTAACAACCCAAGTACGGTACCGAGTTTTTGTTCGCCGCTGTGTACTGAGGGTGGTGTGGGACATAATACAAGTTGGTGGGCATTTACTTGCAATGGAGGTGAAGTTTCAATTACCATAAGTGTTGGAGGATGCATAACCAATCAAGGGTTACAATTTGGAATTTGGGGTGACTGTTCTTGTGGTGAAGATGTAGTTTGTAATGCTGTACCTTGTGCAGAACCAGGTAGTGTAAACACCATAAAAGTGAAATTGGAGGCCTGCAAAACTTATTTTCTTTGGGTGGATGGATGCAGCGGGGATATTTGTGATTTTACCATCAATACAAGCTTAGGAGGTTCCCCATCTTTAGGTAATTTAGGTTCAATCAATAATGCGGTGAACTCAAAAATATTGGAAGTTTGTGAGGGAGCGTGTCAAATTCCATTTTTTGTAAACGAAATACCCAATGGATGTAGTCCAAATTATTTATGGACTTGTCACGGAATGCCCGTTGGCGGAAATGAACGGAAAATTTATTTAGACTTTCCGAAGGAAGGCAATTTTGAAATTTGTGTGTCAGCATATATTGGCAACCTGGCCAGTGGTTCCATTTGTAGTCAGACTGGTCCGGAATGTGTATGGGTCAAAGTTAGAAAAGCAGCAGATCGAATGGGTTCTGTGCGTATTTTATGTTGGGAACAAGTGAATGGAGGGAATTACTATTGGTTTGATCAGCGTATAACGGGAAGTGGTATATATAGCCAACGGATTCATGAAACCAATTGCTGTTCTTATGATTCTGTAGTTGAGTTTAAAGTACTGGAACAACCAAAGGTTACCGATGTGTTTTACATTTCATTTCGGAATAAACCCTATATCGATGCTACGGGAAAGTCATATGACCTTTGTACGGATCACATGTTGATCAATGTAGTGGGAGGGACTGAACTTTATCGTTGTGATAGCACAATCATGCTGACAGCGGTAAATGTTGATCCTGAAATACAATGGCAATCTCGTTGCCAAGGTAACCTTGTTGAATTAAAACCTGAAATTAAATTCATTGATCCTTGTAATTTGGGAGAGTCTATTCAAATCGATTACCGGTGGTTCATCAAGAATGATCCATTGAAGAAAACCATTCATACCGATTCATCAATTCTTGTGGATCGGGTGAATGAAAATTATTGTCTTGAACTAAGATTTAACATCACCATCGGCGGTTTGACCAAAAGTTGGACAGAAGTGTATTGTGAAACCTTACAGGAAGAGGATTATAAAGATTCATCTCAAATTCTCTACCTGTCTGGCTGTGATTCATTATTTTATAGGGATAAAAAATATTTTACATCAACTCAGGTGATTCACACAATTGACAGTACCTTGGGATGTGACCATAAAGTCATCGCAAACCTGAATATATTAAAAAGCAGTAAGGCAAACATATTTATTGAATCCTGTGATTCTGCTATAATCAATGGGAGAACTTATACTCAGTCCGGAAAGTACACGCAATGGTTGAAAAATCATCATTCTTGCGACAGTTTCTTAATTGTTGATCTTGAAATCCATGAGAGTATTAAACAAAATCATTTATTATCTGCCTGCGATTCCATAATTGTTGGGGGGGAGAAGTATTTCCACTCCGGAAATTACAGGCAAGTGTTCCAAACCCTGAATGGTTGTGATAGCATTTTGGATATCGAGCTAAAAATGAATAAGAGCTGTAAATCTGAATGGTCGATGGAATTTTGCGATTCTTTGGTGATTAACGGTAGGATATATCGTGAAAGCGGAATGTATATTCAACATCTTAAGAATACCGCCGGATGTGACAGTGCATTGCACCTGGATTTGTCTGTAAAGCATTCGAGTAAAGGCATTCTTGAGGCAGGAAAAGATAGAGTGGCTTGCCAGGGTGACAGTATACATTTGGAAGGTAGATTTTCCGATAGTGCGAAATTCATATGGCATAGTGCTAATGGTCATTTTGATTCAGCAGATGAACTATCTGCGATTTACTATGCTACAACAACAGGTGTGAACCGGGTATTTCTGAAGGCATCAGGTGAATGCAATGATTGGTTGGACAGTCTGACTATTTTAGTCCAACCCAATCTGGAACTTAAAATCCAAGGTGATCCGGTCATTCAACCCTGTACGGATAATTATTTCTATGCCTCTGGAGGATTAAATTACCTATGGTCACCATCGGGCTTAACAGAATGCCTTGATCATTCGTGTAGCAAGGTTTTATTAAAGAGCCTAACTGAAAATGCAATACTCAGCGTAAGCAGCAATGATCCTTGTATGATTCCCACCAGTATAAATCTTTTTTTGAATCAATCTGAAACTGAAATATATTTTCCTAATGTGTTTACCCCCAACAACGATCAGATAAATGACATATTTCATCCTATTACAAACGGAAACTTGATCCATAATTATCGATTGAATATTTTTGATCGATGGGGAACATTAGTCTTTGAAACTTCAAACTTGGATAAAGGCTGGAATGGTGTTTATCGAAATGTCAATATGAATCCCGGAGTTTATACTTACGTGGTTCATTATGATAGCTGTGATCATCACAGTTTGATAAAATCAGGAAATGTAACACTCATCAGATAAGCAGGCTATTTTTTTTATTCAACCTGAAAATGTTATACTGGAATTGCTCCTGACCTGTAAATCGGTAATGCATGTACACATGTTTAAGGTAAACATGTCAGGGTTAAAAGCTGAAGAGGAAGATCGATAGGAGATTATGATAATGAATAGATTTTTATTTGCGATGTTGTCTATTTGAAGGAGGTCCCTAAACATTTTTTCATCCAACTCCATGAAACCAAGCTCATTTTAAGATCTAATGTTGTATCAACAATTTAGCATAATGGGTCTGCTGGCCTTTTACAGCGAGGAGGTAAAAGCCCGTATCAAAGGGTTGCATGTTTTAATTATAGGGTTTTGAAAAACCTTCTATCCTCTTGATAAAACATTTTTTGCTTTCATGTCAAATAATTCAATAGTGAACGAGTCAGCGATATTTTCTGTGGGACAGTTTGACATCATCGCTTAGAGGATTTGAAAATTGGACTAAATAGGATAAAGGTCAAGGAACAATCTGAAGCTTCGCGTATTTTAAAATGATTTTCCGCTGTGGATTCTCGATTTCATTGAACAAGATTGTGGCTACGCGATTGTCTTTGTTACCTTCAATCATCAGGATTTTTCCTTTTCCAAATTTTTGATGCAGGACAACCATTCCGGATTGGATGGTTTCAGAAGGGCTGGCGATAAAATTGCTGATGCTTTCCTGTGTAAATTTGGGTTTGGCCAATACCCATTTTTGCCGGGGTAAAGGACTTTCCTGAGTCAAATCAAACACTCCTTTATTCGACTTTTCAGTTTCAATCCGAGCAGGATCAATTTCTTCAATAAAACGACTGGGCTCGCACATTCTCAAATTGCCAAACAAATATCGCGTATTGGCATATGAAAGAACCAGATGATGCCGGGCTCGTGTAATGGCGACATAAAAGAGTCTGCGTTCTTCGTCAATTTGGTCCTGGTCGCGCATCGCCATAAAACTTGGAAACAAGTTTTCTTCCAGGCCGGCCACCAACACGGCATCAAATTCCAGACCCTTTGCCGAATGCACGGACATTAAGGTGATGTGATCGCCAGTAGCATCATTGGAATCCAAATCGCTGATCAGGGATATGGTCTGCAGATACGCCGCAAGAGAATGAGAGTCGGAAATTTGTTCCTCCAATTCATCCTGTTCGGTAAAAGACCGAATTCCATCCAATAAAGACATCACATTTTCAAGGCGTTGAATCCCCTCACTGGAACTGTCTGATTTAAATTCTGCGGATAATCCAGAAATTTTAAACACGTAGCTTGCGGTCTGGTAAGCATCAGCGGTTAAGGCAAATTGTTGTGCCTCTTTAATTTGCATTTGAAACTGCCTTAGACCTTGCAGTGTCCGGGGACTTGCATCCAACCGATCCACTGCCTGCCACAGGGATAATTCAGATTCATTGGAGATTTGCATTAACTTGTCTATCGTAGACTGCCCAATTCCACGTTTGGGATAATTGACAACCCTTTTAAATGCTTCATTATCCAAGGGATTCACCACCAATCGCAAATAGGCCATGAGGTCTTTGATTTCTTTACGCTGGTAAAAAGACATGCCACCATAAATCTTGTAGGGCAAATTGTACCTACGCAATTGCTCTTCAAAAATTCTGGACTGTGCATTGGTCCTGTAGAGAATGGCAATTTCTTGGTTTTTGAGATGATAACGATTTTTTAGTTCGAGGATATAATCGGCAACTTTTCTACCTTCTTCGTTATCCGTGTTGCAGCGCAACAATTTTATTTTATGCCCTTCCTCCTGATGCGTCCAGATTTCTTTTTGAATTTGATTTTCATTTTTGTTGATCACATCGTTTGCTGCTTTTACGATGTGTGGAGTACTTCGGTAATTTTGTTCGAGTTTATATATTCTGGTTTCTGGAAAATCATTTTGAAAATCCAGTATATTGCGAATGGTGGCTCCTCTAAAAGAATATATACTTTGTGCATCATCTCCTACAATACAAATATTGCGCGGACTTCCCTCATAGATGACCAGTTTTTTAATAATGGCATATTGAAGGAAATTGGTATCCTGAAACTCATCTACCATGATGTATTGGAATTGACGGCGATATTTTTCCAAAACCTGTTCTGGATTTTCCTGAAACAAACGGTACAACTGAAGCAGTAAATCATCAAAGTCCATGGCGCCCGCTTTGATGCATTTTTGTACATACTTCTTATAAATCAGAGCCGTTTCCGGCATTTTATTTTCTTGATCCTGGTCCCGTAATTCACCGTTTCTTTCGTACATCGCAGGGGTGATGAGGTTGGATTTTGCAGACGAAATGCGGGTACGAAGGGTATTGGGATTGTAAATTTTCGGATTGAGGTCTAATTCTTTAATGATTTCTGAAATCACGCTTTTGGTATCCTCCGTATCATAAATGGAGAAATTGGAAGGATATCCAATTTTAGGCGCTTCTACCCGAAGTAACCTGGCAAATATGCTGTGAAAGGTACCACACCAGACTTTCCGAATTTGATCGCCTGCCAGATGGCTGATCCGTTCGGTCATCTCCCGGGCGGCTTTATTGGTGAACGTCAGCGCGAGAATGTGATGAGCAGCTATTCCCTGATCCAATAAAAAGGCTAATCGGTAGGTTAAAACGCGGGTTTTTCCAGAACCTGGACCGGCAATGACCATTACGGGACCTTGTACATCGGTCACCGCATTGCGTTGTACTTCATTGAGTTCTTTCAAATAGGGGTTCATGCTCCGGATTTGGGCCGCAAGTTATGATTTTCAGAGAATTTTATAGTATAGTTTCTCATCAAGTGATTTGGGGATACGTTTATTTCCGTTTACGATCGGTAATGCCTTTTGAAAAACCATAACCAAGCTGGATCATGGCATAATGCCTTGCATGAATTGTATTAAATATGGGCGAATGAAATCCAGCATTATGCATGGGCATAGCAACCTTTGTATCTTTGTGGGATGAACTTAGCATTATGATCTTCCAGTGTTTAACGTTCATATTGGAACAGTGTTCAATTCCAATACAATCGCTGTAGAGCATAAGCGATTTATGAAGTCATGTCTTAATGGTATTTGACGTAATTCATTAAACAGTGAATAAATTTACTCTGTATTTAGTCTTATTTCCGGATGCTTTGGTGTGATCCACATTAATTTTACCCAATCATTTTTTACGCAGGCAAATTTGAATTCCTTGAATCACGTTCGACTCAGTCATTTGTCCCTTTTATTGGTTGCATTGATTTATGGAGCCAATTACAGCATTGCAAAAGTGCTGATGGATCCCGGCGTTATAGGCCCTAATGCATTTATTTTTTACCGTGTTTGTGTATCAGCCCTGTTGTTTTTTCTTTTGACCCGCAGTTTGTTTTCATTTGAACGCAAGGATTTCGGTTTACTGTTGGTGTGCACATTCAGCGGTGTTATGGGAAACCAATTGTTGTTTTTCAATGGATTAAAAAACACATCACCCATTCACGCGGCGCTGATCATGGTTTGCACTCCTTTACTGGTTTTGCTCATAAAAACTGCGACTGGCACCAAACTGCAAATTCACCAATGGTTGGGTTGTGCGATAGGATTGTTGGGTGCGGCATACCTGATCATGCATCGTGGCACAACACCATTGCAAGAGGCAGGTACAATGGGTGACCTGATGGTGTTGGTCAACGCCTTATTGTATGGATATTATTTGATAAAAGTTCCGGAGCTGGTTTCGCGTTATGATCCGTTTAAAGTCTTGACCGCCTTGTTTTCTTTGTCCATACTACCTGTGGGCCTGATTGCTATTCCCCAATTGATGGAATTTCAAGTTTTGTCTTTGACAATGGATCAATGGATGGCCTTTTTATTTGTACTGGTGGCCACGACTTTTTTAGCATACGCACTCAATACATATGCCTTGAAACACACCAATGCAGAAACCGTCAGTATGTATATTTATTTACAGCCTTTGTGCGGAACGATGATTGCCATTGGCTTAGGCCATGACCGATGGCAACCCCATTATGGACTCTCCACATGCTTGATTTTCGGGGGACTTTATTTATCCGGGAAAAAAAATTTAAAATTTTGACTTCCTTTTTTGGATGTTTTAAAACATGATAATTAGGGTGTTATGAAATACCATTTTACACATTTATTTAAAAATTAAAGTGTAACAATTTGTAGCTTAGATGAGTCTGACAAATTACTGGAATATCTATGTGTACCGGGGTGTTGAAAAAAAATCCGGTTGCATGAATCAGAATGCGATTATAGTGTTACTTTTACAACGCATTTAATAATCCCTGAGAAGATATGCCAAAACGGACGAAGCAAGATCATATCCTATCTAAGCTCATTTCTGAATTCGAAGAACAAGGTCAATTGATCAATCGCGAGTATTGCGAAGAGTCTTATTACCTCCGGTTGATTCATCATTACGAAAGACAATTTCAATTTGACAAGGCCCTCAATCTCGCTGATCAGGCCATTTCCCTTTACCGTTACAAGCAAGATTTTTATCTCATTAAAGCAAAGTTGCAAATGGCTTCGCAACAAGCTGATTCCGCTCTGGAAACACTCCAGCAAGCTTATGCTGTTTCTCCGTTGAACGTAGAAGTGCAATATCTGAAAGCGCGCGCTTTTGCACTGCTGGCACGTTACGACGAGAGTCTTCGTCTTCTTATGGATTTAAAATGCAACATCCACAAAACCGATCTGACAGAATTATTATTGGTTGAAGCATTTATTTACGAAACCATGAAAGACTTTAACAAGATGTTTGATACACTGCGCGATGCACTGTTGTTAAATCCAAACAACCTCGAAGCGCTGGAGCAAATTTGGGTGAGTGTAGAATTCTCCAAAAAATATGAAGAAAGCATACGCCTTCATCAACAACTCATTGATAAAAATCCATATTCATATCTTGCCTGGTACAATCTTGGCCATGCTTATTCTTGTATAGGTGAATACGAACAAGCCGTAGAAGCATTGGAGTATTCATTTTTGATCAATCCCCAGTTTGAGCAGGGAATCTTAGACTGCGCAGAGTTGTGTTTGCAAATCAATCAGTTTGAAAAAGCATTGCATTGTTATCTGGAAGCCAATGAAATGTTTGGACCCGACGCAGAATTGATTGTGTATATTGCAGAATGCCTGATCAAACTCAATCGTCACAAGGAAGCGAAAAGCAAACTGCAAAAAGCCATCTTCCACGACCCCTACAACGATGAAATATTTTTCTATCTGGCTGAATGTTTTGCGCATGAAGGCAATTATACCAAAGCCATAAAATATTATCTCAATGCATTGGATCTCGACGAGCAGCGCGAGGAATATCATGCAGGTTTAGGAAAAGCTTACGAGGCTGAGAAAAATTTCAAAAAAGCAGAATCTCATTATAAAAAGGCGGCACAATACGGTATGGAACAGAGTCAATATTGGACTATGCTCGTCAGTTTTGTCCTGAGGCAAGGAGAACTGGATAAGGCCGAAAAATTCCTCATTCGTGCTGATAAATACAGTTTTGGGGCTGACCTTTTGTTTTGCAAAGCGGTATATTATTTTAAGTCTGGCAATAGAGAAAACGCCATCGAATGTCTTGAAGAAGCATTAAATGAAAATTCCACTATCGCCCATATGATGTATGACATTCATCCCGAACTGGAACAAGACCAACAGGTTCAAAGCATGGTTCGCTATTTCAGCAATGTGTAATGGAGGTGTGTAGGCATGTAGGTATTTAGGTGTTTGGGTATTTAGGTGTTTAGGAATGTAGGAGAATAGTAACTAACGAATGTTAGCATCGATCTTGAAAAAAGCTAACAACTAACCCCTAACCTCTACCAACTAACAACTATCTTCTAACCCCTAATCACTAACCTCTACCAACAATCAACTAACCACTAATCTCCACGGCTTTCCTCCAACCGCACCACTACCCCGTCATACGATGTACCTAGTTGAGCTTGTTTGCGGATCTCGACGATCACGGAATGCAAGGATTGAAATTGAACTGACAGCACATTTATGATGCGTTGAGCGATGTTTTCCAGCAATTCTTCAGGTTGCTGAAGGATTTCTGAAATCAAATGATACACCCTCTGATAATCGATGGTGTCTTCCAGGTCATAACATTCCTTTTCCGGTAATGAAAAATCGATTACCACCGTTACCAACAAGTCGGTTGACCATTTTTTCTCTACGGGATACAAACCGTAAGTCCCTGAAAATTTCATGTTTTCCAGGCTGATCCGTGCGTATTTTTTTGCTTTCGTCTTCATTATTAACAAGCCATTTTAGGCTTAGGCATGGGCGGATATTAACTTTGTGCAAAATAAATAAAACCCATGAGTTCCAAAACGGATCGTTACGAAGGACATGATTATTACGGTATCGATGAACTGTTGCAGGAAGACCACCTGTTGGCCAGGGATGCCGTCAGGGCTTGGGTCAAAGCTGAGGTGAGTCCCATCATAGAGGATTTTAGTGAGCGCGCCAAATGCCCGCAGCATTTATTCAAGGGATTGGCTGAAATCGGTGCTTTCGGACCCAGTTTGCCAACAGAATACGGTGGTGGCGGTATGGATGAAATGGCTTATGGAGTCATTATGCAGGAATTGGAACGCGGGGATTCCGGAATTCGTTCGATGGCCTCTGTACAAGGATCCCTGGTGATGTATCCGATTTACCGCTTTGGCAGTGAAGAACAAAAGCGAAAATACCTTCCCAAATTGGGCGCTGGGGAATTTATTGGATGTTTTGGATTGACTGAACCGGATTTTGGTTCCAACCCAGGGGGTATGATTACCCAGGTGAAGGACGATGGCGATGCTTATATTCTCAATGGCGCCAAAATGTGGATTACCAATTCTCCGGTCGCAGACCTTGCTGTGGTTTGGGCAAAAAATGAAGATGGCGAAATTCTGGGCATGGTGGTGGAAAAAGGGAGTAAGGGCTTCTCAGCACCCGAGATTCATGGAAAATGGTCCTTGCGGGCCTCCATTACAGGAGAATTGATCTTTGAAGATGTACGCGTGTCTAAATCACAAGTATTTCCAGCAGTTAAAGGTTTAAAAGGCCCACTGTCCTGTCTCTCCAAAGCCCGTTATGGAATTGCCTGGGGTGCACTTGGAGCAGCACTGGACTGCTATGACACCGCCTTGCGGTATTCCAAAGAAAGAATACAATTTGGCAAACCCATTGCCTCTTTTCAGTTGACCCAGAAGAAATTGGCGGAAATGATCACCGAAATCACAAAAGCTCAGCTCCTGGTCTGGCGACTTGGCACATTGGCCAACCAGGGAAAGGCTAGCCCGGCACAAATCTCTATGGCAAAACGCAATAATGTTTATACGGCTTTAACCATCGCTCGAGAAGCCAGGCAAATCCTTGGAGGAATGGGGATTACCAACGAATATCCCATCATGCGCCATATGATGAATTTGGAAACGGTACTGACTTATGAAGGTACCCACGACATCCATTTACTGATTACGGGTATGGATGTTACCGGTATCAATGCCTTTGGGATGTAAACCAGAAAATATTAAGTTTTTATTAATAACTTTCGATTCCATCAAGCGTTAATCAGGTAGCAAAAAAATTTGACCTCCGAATTATCCACTATGCAGGTGTTTGAAAAAATAGACCTCCCGGACAATTGGCTTATACGGTTTGCCCTTGGTTTCTTTTGTCTTGGGTTTGGCTATGCGTTGGATGGACAGCAAGCGCAGGAGATATTCATTCAAAATGGATCTTTTGAAGACAGTCCAAAATGTTGTGATCCACCCACGGCATGGGAAAACTGTGGTTTTAAAGCAGAGACCCCACCCGATGTCCAACCGGCTCTTGACGATGCCAACCGGCCACTGTTTAATGTAACCAAAACAGCGTTTGCAGGCAATACTTATTTGGGTATGGTGGTGCGCGAAAACGACACCTACGAACGGGTAGCGCAAAGGCTTTTGCAACCCATGAAGAAAGATGTTTGTTACACATTCAGTATTTACCTCTGCCGATCAGAAACATACTTGAGTGCGTCCAATCGCAAAGAACCGGATAAACTGAAAGAATTTACCCAACCAATATTGCTCCGCATCTGGGGTGGTGACGCTTACTGCCATCAAAAACAGTTATTGGCCGAATCGCCTTTGATTTCCAACACGGATTGGAAAAAATACGAGTTTGAATTTGAACCCAAATCAGACATGTATTATTTTGAATTGGAAGCTTTTTATAAAACACCGGTATTGTTTCCATACAATGGAAACATCCTGTTGGACAATGCTTCACACCTTTCCATTATTCCCTGCCCTTCAGATACCAAAGCATATGCAGCCTATAAAAAAGATGGGCTGAAGAATAAAACGCCCCTCCCTAAAAACAAGGAAATTTCCAAGAACAAAACCACCACACCGCCACCTACTCCCGCTAAACCGAAACAACGCATATTAAAATACCTCGAAAATAAAATGAGCGTTGGGCAGGTATTTAAAATTGAAAAACTTTATTTCGAAACGGATTCCGCGACCATTAAAGATGAATCCTTCGATGTATTGGATGAACTCTTTGAATACCTGCAAAACAATAAAAAGGTACGCATCGAAATTGGAGGACATACCAACAATCGCTGTTCCGAAAAATATTGTGAAAAACTTTCATTGCTTCGTGCAGATGCGGTTAAAGATTATTTAGTTGAAAAAGGGGTAGACAGTAAGCGGATTAGCACCAAAGGATATGGCCGCAAGAATCCCGTCGCATCCAATTCTGCCGTCGAAGGCCGCAAACTCAACCAACGCGTTGAAATTAAAATTCTTAGCATCAGCGGCTGATGAATCATTAAATTTTATTATTTCGCTGTGCTCAAAACCCGTGGCATCATTTTTAAACTCACCCGATACCGGGAAAGCAGTTTAATATTTGATGTCTTTACCGAAGAAGCCGGATTACAGACCTTTATTGCCAACGGTGTGTACAGTAAATCGCAACAGCGCCTGGCCGCTGCTTTACAACCCATGCACCTCATCGAATTAGTAGCCTATTTTAAAGAACATCAGGAAATGCATCGCTTTAAGGAGTTGTCCAGGTGGCTTCCCTATCAACGGATTCCTTATGACATCAGGCGCACTGCTATAGGAACGTTTATGCTTGAAATTTCACGCAAGGCAATTCGCACCCAACAAGTTAATGCACCCTTGTTTTCATTTGTGGAAACATCCTTTCGACATTTGGATGAAGTCAGTAAGCTACACCCGGATCAACATTTGAAATATATGGTTGATCTTTCAACCTACCTGGGATTTCAGCCAAATCCCAATCACTCTACCAGTCAACCATGCTTTGATCTGGCGAATGGAATGTTTGTTCCACATCAAGACCTGGCGAATGAATATGTATTGTCGCCGGAATCCAGTACAGTGTTATCCAAAATGCTGAATCCAGCGACTCACCCAATGGAAACATTGCATCTTGCCGAACGCAGACAGTTGCTTCAGCAACTCATCCTTTATTACCAGTTGCACATCGAACATTTTGGTAAGATAAAAAGCATCGATGTTTTCAGAGATATTCTGGAATGAGAATTCTCTTATTTCAACAACTAACAAACGTTTGTTAGTTTTACTTCAAAATAACTAACGGAGCTCGTGTCGCAATCTGTACAAATGGAGTATAGCCGGAAATATGGCTGCCATGGATTCTGCAGCACCTCTGGTGGATCCCGGAAGACAAATGATCAGTTGTTCGCCAGCCAATCCAGCCAAACTTCTCGATAGCATGGCGTAGGGCATGCGTTGTTGTCCGTATTGCCGCATGACTTCAGCAATGCCTGGAATTTCGCGATCCAGGAGCGGACGGATGGCTTCCGGAGTGCGGTCTCGTTTGGACAAACCGGTGCCACCGGTAAGTACGATCAGTGGAAATTGATTTTTCAATAAATCTTTTACCGTGGTCTGTATAACTTCTACTTCATCCGGAATGATCTGATAGACTTCAACGGAAACAGCTTTACTTTCCAATATGGAAATGATTTTTTTACCAGCAGAATCTTCTTTTTTTCCAGAAGAAACAGAGTCAGAACATACTACGACGGCAGCCTTGAAATCAGGGGGCAGCACGTCCGAATAATCAGATTTTCCACCCTTCTTCCGGAGTAATCGGATTTGTTGAATTTCGACTTCCGGATCTATGGGTTTCAGCATGTCATACAAAGTCAGCGCCACAACAGAAGCTCCGTGCATCGCTTCTACTTCAACGCCTGTTTTGTAAATGGTTTGGACTTCTACTTCAATGAACACCGACAGTCCTTCCAAATGATACCGTATTTCTGCCATTTCAATGGGCAGTGGATGGCAATCAGGAATGAGTTCGGCGGTTTTTTTTATTCCCAGTAAACCCGCTACCCTTCCTGCTTCCAATACATTTCCTTTTGGAACGAGGTTCTCCCGAATGGCTAGTATCGTAGTTTCACGGCTGGTCTTGACGACTGCCTGTGCTATCGCAGTACGGTGTGAATAATTTTTTGAAGTGATGTCCACCATTGAATTTCCATTGATTTAACGCTTGCAAAGCTAAGCAGACCTGTGCATTCTGCGTTCCCTTGATGGAGGTATGTTGGATATGCATTTAGAGGCTCCACCACAACTTGAAGCAGGCAATGCATAACACTATGGCCAGCATTTTTTTCAAAACTCCATGATCCCATCGAAAGGCCCCGAAATAGGCACCCAGAGCTCCTCCCAACATCGCAGTGGGTAAATAGATCCAGATTTGTGTAGGGCATTCCCACCCTTTTGTAGCGTAACCTGCAAGGCCGGCCAGGGAGTTTACAAAGATAAAAAGTGCGGAAACTCCCGACGCCGTCTTGATGTCAGCCCAACCCAACATCAAGATCAAAGGACTCAACAAAATACCACCTCCGATTCCGATCATACCGGAAAGTAAACCGATTCCCACTCCAAAAAATAATGAGGTCAACAGAATTTTTCCATCTCGGGAGTTTGCGTTAATGGGGGATACAAAAGGATCTGAAGAAATCTGGGTTTTGTGATTCATCAGAATCCTGTAAACTGCAAATAACAAGATCAGCGCCAGGATTTTCTTATACCATTGTTCGTCCAGGTGGATCATACCCCCGATAAACGCAGCAGGTACCGATACCAATGAAAATGGCCAAAACAATGACCACAAAAAATGACCTGAACGATAATATTGAATAAAAGCCAACAGAGAAACAACGCAATTCAGCACTAGTGCAGTGGGTCTCATTTCATTGGGTGCGACGGAAAAAAGAGCCATAACGGCCAAATATCCGGATGCCCCTCCATGTCCAACGGATGCATACAAATATGAAACCAATAAAATGGAACATAGTATCCACGGTAGGGTGGTCATCATTGAGGCACTGTCCATTACAATCCTGCGATCCTTTTGATCATGTTGTTAAATATAAAATAATGGAAAGGCAACATCAAATACCAATAATTACGTCCCAATATGCCATGTGGGCGGAATGTAGCTGTTTGTTTTAACAGACAACGGTTTTCATTCTGAACGATAGAAAATTCAAGCCAGGCTTCGCCAGGCAATTTCATCTCAGCATATAAAAGCAGGCGATGATTTTTATAGTCGGCCAGGAGAACGCGCCAAAAATCCAATACATCTCCTGGTTGTAAATCCACATGGCTACGACGGCCCCGACCAATACCAACCCCTCCGATGATTTTATCCATGATACCCCGTATTCTCCACAATGCATCGGCATAGTACCAGCCATGATTTCCACCTATACCAAAAAATCGGCTGGCCACTTCGGGGATTTGTTCTTTTTGAATTTCAACCCACTTGCGATCCTTGTAGCACCCATTGATCGGGACCTCAACGTGCTGACTCACATCCAAATTATTAAGACTGCTGGATGCAGCATCTTTCCAGCTGGAAACTACCATGTTTTGTTCAATTCGCAAAAAAGCCATTTCAATGGCGTCACGGTAGGAGATCAAGTCCTGCGGGATGAGGCTGAGTATTGAATGTTCTTCACAAACCACATCATTTTTCATACTGGCGACCAACTGGCGTGCGATGGTGAAATTGGCGGATGTGGTAAGGTTTAACCAATAAGCAGATAAAACGGGAGAAATCATGGGCCATGTAAAAATGTATCTGCGGTATTTTCTCACCTGGGCATATTCCTGCAACATTTGTTTATAACTCAATACATCGGGTCCTCCGATTTCAAAACACCGGTTCATTGCAGACTCCAGTAAGATGGCGCTTTTTAAATAATGAATGACATTCCGAATGGCAATGGGTTGGCATTTTGAATTCAACCAACGTGGAACAATCATGATAGGCAGTTTTTCAGAAAGATCCCGGATGATTTCAAAGGATATGCTTCCACTTCCCACAATAATTCCTGCTTCAAAAATGGTATATGGAATGCCAGATTGCATCAACACTTCTTTTACACCTTTTCGAGCTAACAAGTGTTTGGATAATTGGCGATCGTTACTGATGCCACCTAAAAAAATAATTTGCTTTACCAGGGTAAGGTGGGCTACTAAAACAAAGCAACCCGCTGAACGGATTTCATATTCTTTTAGAGTCGTCCGGGTATCACCCAGTGAATGAATGAGGTAATACGCAACATCAAACGTTTTTGATTTAAATTGTTGTAGCGCATTTTCTGGTTTTAAAAAATCGAATTCAATGACCTGTATTTTCTCCAATAAGTCGGAAGAAGGTTTGAACCTGCGCCGGTCCCGCACCACACAAGTCACTTCATGACCGGCCTCAATCAATACGGGAAGCAATCGCATTCCAATATAACCATTCGCACCGGTCAACAAAATTTTCATTCAATCAATTTTTTACTCATGGAAGATATTACACCGTTCATTGTTTTTCCTGAAAAATCATCCGCCAATTCGAATCATGCTCCGGTTAACGGCCGTTGAGGTCCCGTGTGGATCATGGAGCCCTTCAAATTGGCCTCCAAGTTTTTCTTTTTTTGCCCAAACCGTTTGCCGGATCAGTGGAACAATATCCTGACCCTTGCGGAAGGGGCCTAAAAGATCGGTTTCATCTTTTGAAAATAAACAATTTTTCATTTTGCCATCGGTGGTTAGACGCAAGCGGTTACAGCCACTGCAAAACGGTTCACTCATGGTACTGATGACTGAAAAGGTACCCAGGTGACCAGAGATGTAGTAGGGCTTTGCTGTATCGTTTCGGTGTGTCGGAATTCTCGCATAGGTATATCGACTGCCAATGTCATTCAGTATATCCTGATGCGTATATACTTTGCTGGCATCCCAGTGATTGCCTTCAAAGGGCATAAACTCTATAAACCGAATGTGAACGGGCATTTCTTTTGTCCATTCGATGAAGTCCAGAATCTCTTGTTCATTTTTTCCTTTCATGACCACAACATTAATCTTGAGGTGAAATCCGTGTTTTAGCATCAAATGGATGTTATTGAATACTTTTTGGAAATCATCTCTTCCGGTCATAGCAAAAAATACTTCGCGATTTAAAGTGTCCAGACTCATGTTGACCGACAACAATCCTGCAGATAAAAAATCATCGAGGTATTCATCGACAAAAACACCATTGGTGGTGATGGCCAATTGGATGGAATACTGACCCAATCGTCGTATGATTTCACCAGCATCTTTTCGAACCAATGGTTCTCCTCCGGTCAATCTTATTTTTCGAACCCCTTCGCGAATAAAAATCGCTGCAATCTGTTCAATTTCAGCTGCTGTCATACTGGAGGCGGGCAATGCATGTTCTTTGTGCATGTCTTTTGGATTGCAATACAGACATTTCAAATTGCATCGGTCGGTCAAAGAAATCCGCAGGTAATCATGGACGCGTTGAAATGAATCTTCTAACATGAGTGGCAAAGAAATATCGGTGAATCGCTTCAACAAAGCTAAGCTGCTTTCATGGAAAAACGCAATAAGATGATGACCTTATCGAAGCCATGGACCGGATGAAAATCCATGTGTCGATCCTAACGAAGTCAAATCTGTCCTAAATGCAATCCAGACCCATGGTTGCTTCAGGAAACACTAACTTTAAGGCATGATTTCGCTGATTGAAGCCAAAAAAATCATTGAACAGCATGTTCAAACCCTCCCGATCATGTATCCTTCTGTTTCTCATCCCCGGGGATTTTTTTTAGCGGACAACGTTTTTTCAACAGTGGATGTTCCGCCATTTGACAATGCAGCCATGGATGGCTACGCCATAGCTGGAATTCCGGATGGTCTTACATATCCCGTGGTGGCTGGCCTTCAGGCAGGTGACAAGCCTTCGTTTGGATTGAACCCCGGAGAAGCCTGTAGAATTTTTACAGGTTCGGCGATTCCGGCAGGTGCAAATTTGGTGTGTGCCCAGGAATGGGTTGAACGGGTAGGTGACCGGATAACGATCAACGCAAAAGAATTTGTGATCGGGCAGCACATCCGCCATAAAGGATCCCAATGCAAACGTGGGGCTTTATTGGCACCAAAAGGCGCTGCCATCTCTCCTGGACTCATCGGATTGCTGAGTTCCTGCGGATTAGAAAACTATCCCAGTTATCGATCACCAAAAGTTAGTTGTATCATCACCGGCAACGAATTGGTTGAACCTGGAAATCCTTTGCCCTCCGGCAAAATATACAATTCCAACGGTCCGGCCTTGCACAGTTATGTGTTGGATTGTGGTGCGGAAATACAGCAATTTTTCCAGGTAACCGATGATTTGCCCACCTTAAATTCCGCGTTGATGAAGTGTGTGTCCGATTCAGATGTCGTAATCCTTACCGGAGGCATTTCGGCAGGCGATTATGATTTGGTAAAACAAAGCTTAGAAAATTTAGGCGTGGAAACCTTGTTTCATAAAGTCCGCCAGAAACCTGGAAAGCCATTTTACACTGGAATTAAAGAAAATCAATGGTTTTTCGGATTACCTGGAAACCCAGCCTCCGTATTGAGTTGTTTTAACCAATATGTAAAACCCTGCCTGAGGGGACTTATGGGAGACCCCGATCCATTTGCATCTCCCGAGCAATGGCCATTGAGCAAAGAATTCAACAAGAAAAAAGGCATGAGTCTTATCCTGAAAGCACAGCTGAAAAATGGAAAGGTACATCCATTGCCCGGACAGGAGTCTTTTAATCTGATGAGTTTTAGTGTATGCAATGGATTTGTATTATTGCATGAAGAAGATGAACATATTCCTGAAGGAACTATGGTAGATTGGTTCCCCTGGTAAACTTTCAGATTCGAAGGCTGTTCCCATGTAAATATTGCGCTAATTGATGTCCAATCATTTTTGACTTTTGGCTAACCAGGTTAACGATATCGAAATTTTTGTGTTGGCAGGTGGCCAAAGTTCCCGGATGGGGCAAGACAAAGGACAGATGATGGTCAACGGACAAGCACTGATACAATATCTGTTGTCAACATTAGAAAGGATACCGGTTTCGATATCCATTGTTTCCAATGACCCTGCTTATCGCCAGTTCGGGTATCCCGTGTACCATGACTCTATAGCTAACCAAGGGCCTATGGGCGGATTGTTGACGGCTTTGGAAAATAGCCAGTACCCATTGATCCTGTTGCTGGCGTGTGATTATCCTTTTTTATCTGCTGAATGGATTCAATGGCTGATGGATAAAAGACAAAGAGACCAGATCATAGTACCAGTGTCTCGTTCTATATTGCATCCTTTATGTGCCATTTATCCAGTGGAGATATTGGATAAAGTGCGCGACATGATTCAAGCCAATGTACTTAAAATGAAAACCTTGATTCAATCGTTTCCACACTGCCTGGTGGATATAGACTCTTGGGTTGAACGCGATGAGTTTCTGATGACCAATGTCAATACGCCGGAAGAACTTAAACAATGCCAAACAAGATGGAAAGTCCAGTGATCAAAATAAAGTTGTTTGGAAATTTATGTGAAAGGCTGCAACTTCAGGAGGTGGAAATAAACGCTGTTGAAGACACGGAAGCGCTTTTTGCTAAATTGGTGGAGTTGTATCCAGTGCTTTCTGAATTGCGTTTTGCAATCGCCGTCAATCAAAAAATTGCCAATCAAAAAATGATGTTGGATGAGCATGCCGAAATCGCTTTATTACCACCTTTTAGTGGGGGCTAACCGTGTGACATGAACCGATTTGTTCGTCAGGAAAATTTAGCCGGATTTGGAACGATAGGCCAACAGGCGTTACGAGAGGCATCTGTTTTGGTGGTGGGTGCCGGAGGTTTAGGTTGTCCGGCCTTAAGCTATTTGTGTGCAGCAGGGGTAGGAACCATTGGTATCATTGATGGTGATGTCATAGAATGGTCTAACCTCAACCGACAAATTTTATTCGGAGTCCAACAGGTCGGTCAATCAAAAGCATTGAGTGCTGTGCAGTTACTTCAGGAAAAGTATCCTGACATTACGTTAAGGGGTTATTTTGAATGGCTAACGAACGTTAGTGCCTTGTCCTTAATTGCATCATTCGATCTGGTGGTGGATGGGTCCGACAATTTTCCTACCCGGTATCTCGTCAACGATGCATGTACATTACTCAAAAAGCCCCTGGTGACGGGTGCCATACATCAACATGAAGGGCAATTGATGGTGTTTGCTCCTCCAGAACCGGGATTGCAATATATCAATTACCGGGATGTGTTTCCACAGGCCCCTGGTGCTTTTGAAATTCCGAATTGCGAACAAACAGGCGTCATTGGAGCCTTGCCCGGAGCCATTGGAACCTTGCTGGCCATGGAAGCCATAAAATGGTTAAGTGGTTATGGTGTCCCTCTTCTGAATAAATTACTGTTGTACGATGGCCGCAATTCAAGCATGACGCAATTCGCAATTGTTCACCATCCGGAATCAGAAAAATTTTTACCGGCTACGCTTAGTGAATTTTTGGCAAAGGATTATGGTGGAAAATGTTTGACGGAGTTAAAAGTGGAATGGAAAACTGCTTTAAGCATAATGGCGTATGACCCGCATTGCTCTGTATTGGTTGATATCCGGGAGTCACATGAAATGCCGGATTCTACAGGTTTGGATTGTTTAAAATTACCCGTCGATTCACTGTTACAATCCTGTGAATCCCTTGCCCCTTATGATCATGTTTTTTTATTTTGTCAGTCGGGTCAACGCAGCCTTGTCGTTGCAGACAAACTACAACAAGGCGTTTGCGGGAAAAAAATTTATTCGATTATCGGAGGTGCTTTGCACGAAGATGCGCCCTTTGATCAAAAAAATCAGCCATGACAAAAACCATCAGGAATATTTTCGTACAAGGACCTATTGAACCTGAATTTATTTCCGATTCAATCAAAAAACATCAGTCGAAACGCATGATAGGCGGTCACAGTATTTTTTTGGGACAGGTTAGACAGGATGTAAAATCAGAAGGGACAGTTGAATCCATAGAATTCACTGCCTATGAACCCATGGCATTGGAGTATGCTCATCGCATCAAAGAAGAAACCATTCAAAAATTTGAATTGAGCTGTATGCATATTCATCACAGCCTGGGCAGAATTCCAGCAGGCCAAATTTGTTTATTTGTTTTTACGTCCTCTGTCCATCGTCGAAACGCCATAGACGCTTGTGATGAAGTCGTCGAACGGATAAAAAGTGAATTGCCCATCTGGGGCCGGGAGATTTTCGGGGATGACCAGTCGATGTGGAAAGAAAATCAATAGCCACGGTTTGTTGAATCCCAATTCTTTCGTGTGGCTGAAAATATCATCTGCCTAAAAACTATTTTTACTTTTGCATCAAAATTTAAGGGATTTGGATTCCACTTCTAACTTCAAATAAAAGATAAAGGTGAATACTGGGCAAAATCATACGGTTGAGTTGCTTTCTCCGGCAGGTTCATTTGAATCATTGGTAGCGGCCACTCAGGCGGGTTGCGATGCTGTCTATTTTGGCGTTGAGCAGTTGAATATGCGTGTGAGGTCTTCCAAACTTTTCCAATTGCAGGACCTCGAGAAAATAGCCAGACATTGTGTTCAGCATGGTATCCGATCATATTTAACCGTCAACACCATCATTTACGATCACGACATTCGTTTATTGGAAAGAATAATATTCGCTGCAAAGGATGCAGGTATTGATGCCATCATCGCAGCTGATCTTGCAGCCATTCAATGTGCAGATCAAGTGGGCATTCCGGTACATATCTCCACTCAAGCAAATGTCAGTAATGTAGAAAGCGTAATGTTTTTCAGTCGCTATGCAGATGCGGTGGTATTGGCGCGCGAACTGACTTTGACGCAAGTACATTCGATTGCTCGTGAAATTGAACGCAAGCAAATCAAAGGACCTTCGGGAGAATTGATTCGCCTTGAAATATTTGGACACGGCGCTTTGTGTATGGCCATTTCAGGTAAATGCTATTTGAGTTTGCATTCACATTATGCATCGGCCAATCGTGGAGCATGTATTCAAAATTGCAGACGGAGTTATATTGTAACCGATCAGGAGGACGGAACTGAATTGCAAATTGACAACGAGTACATCATGTCTGCAAAAGATTTGTGCACCATTGATTTTTTGGACTCCATTACACAAGCAGGAGTTAAAATTCTGAAAATTGAAGGCCGCGGAAGATCTGTTGATTATGTCTATACCGTAACAAAATGTTACCGTGAAGCACTGGATGCCATTCAGAATGGAGAATATTCTCCGGAGAAAATAGCGGATTGGAAAACCAGACTCGCCACGGTGTACAACCGTGGTTTTTGGGAGGGCTATTACCTTGGCAAAACAATGGGTGAATGGAGCCATCACTATGGCTCACAGGCCACACAGAAAAAAATATTTATTGGAAGTGGAGTTAAATATTTTGATCAGAAAGGGATTGGTGAATTTGTTGCTGAAAGTCACTCACTGCAAAAAGGCAATAAAGTGATGATCACCGGGCCATCCAGCGGTTATGCCGAATGGACCATTGAGCAACTCGTCGTGAATGGGCAATCTGTGGAGGAAGTCCGGCAAGGTGATCGATTTACCACACCCGCTCCGGTCAAGGTAAGATCTTCTGACAAACTGTATAAACTTGTTGTCTCCTGAAAACTTATAAAATCATTCAACAGCGCAACCGTTGTATCGGATGTGCAGCATGTCATGAAGCCGCTCCGGAGCGTTGGGTCATGTCAACCGTTGATGGTAAAAGCACTTTAGTAGGTAGTATCCATAAAAAAGGATATGCGATTGCTACACTTCAGGAGGACGAACTGGAAGCCAATCGAAGAGCATTGAAAAACTGTCCTGTGCACATCATCCGGTTAACGGAAGAATGAGCTTTGATGATCCGGGATTTTGGACTCAGGAGGATACAAGAAAATGGCGCTTCACCAATTCGTGAGCATTGACCATCAAATCAAAAGATTTTGATCCAAAATTTATCGGTTTATGGGTTCAGCCAATCAACTGGTGACGATTTAGTGTAAAGCTTTGATGGTCATTTTCACATCTTCTGAAGGACGATCTCCCCGTTCGGTTCTCACTGCAGCAATTTTATCAATGACGTCCAGTCCTTCAATGACTTCTCCAAAAACGGTATAGTCCATGTCCAAAAAGGGTGTGCCACCAAGTGTTTTATACGCCTCGCGTTGGGCGGAAGTATATTTAATTCCTTTTCGGTCTTCCATCATGTTCAGGTTGGCGTCTTCCTGTAAATTTCCCTGTACGATGTAAAACTGAGAGCCAGAAGATTCACGTTTGGGATTGACCTGGTCACCGGTACGGGCAGCAGCAAGGGCGCCTTTTTTATGGATATATTCCTGATTGAATTCAGCCGGTACTGTATAACCGGGTCCGCCGCTCCCCAGCATTTTACCGGGTGCCGCTCCTTTTGAGTTGGGATCTCCACCTTGAATCATAAACCCGTTGATTACCCGGTGAAACAATAAGTCATTGTAATAACCTTCTTCCACTAACTTGAAAAAATTATCGCGGTGTAGGGGCGTTTTTTCATAAAGTCTGGCAATCATTGTCCCGTATTGGGTTTCGATACTGATGATGCATCCCTCTGGTGGAAGGACTTCAATTTTTTGTTGGGTATGTTTCATTTTCTTTCCTTTATATGCCTTGAGTTGAATGTGGTAGATACCCGATTTCAGGTACAAATGCTTGGGACTCACTTCAGTAGAGGTTTTACCGTCACCGAAATCCCATTCAAAACGATCTGCATCTTTGCTGGTGTTTTCAAAGGAAATGGTTTCCGGAATTTTGACCGTCGGACCGGATAATTTAAACTGGGCTTTTTGCCCGGTTAAGAAAAAGGGTGCACACCACAGGCAACACCACAGGTACATTCGGTTTGTAGGAATCATTGGGTGAAATTATTTTGGTTAAAGCAATTTAATTTTCATGGTGATGTTTGTGGTTGGCCGGTTGGCCTCATCGCAAGGTTGGACGCAAATGGCATCCACGACTTCCATTCCTTCCACCACTTCACCAAATACGGTATAATCTCCATCCAGGAAAGGGGTACCTCCCAGGGTCTCATATTTCTTCATTTCTTCTTCGCTGTACTGGATATTTTTACCTCTGCTCATCATCGTCAATTCTGTGCGGTTTACCGGACGCCCCTGTACAATGTAAAACTGAGAACCAGATGATTCTTTTGCAGGATTGACGGCATCTCCCAACCTCGCAGCTGCCAGGGCACCTTTAAAGTGCTTGGATTTAATTTCAGCCGGTAGGGTGTATCCAGGACCCCCATTACCTAAACGGGCCTCCTGGGGAGCATTTTTTGAATTGGGATCACCCCCTTGCATCATAAAGGAGGGTATCACGCGATGAAACAACAAATCATCATAATACCCTTGTTGAACGAGTTTGATGAAATTCTCCTTGTGTTTTGGTGTGTGATTGTACAGCTTAACTTTAATATTCCCCAAAGGTGTTTGAATCAAGGCCATGGTTTCTTTGGAACTGCCTGCTTTTTGATTGCAGGACATGCATAAACCAACCAATACCCAAAGTGCTAAAGTGTAAAGTTTCATATTCGCTGTTTGATTAATTTACATCAGTGGAGAATTCGTGTTGGAATTCCTTTTTAAAATACTGAACGATTTTTTCTTTTAAATAACGTTCCTGCGCATTAACACCTTTTAAAGAAAAAGGTTTGAGTTGTTCGAAGTGCGGCCAACCATCCTGATCCAAGCCTTTGAAGGTAAAATAACCATCCAGACCCAGTAAACTGCAACTGGCTACATGCATCAAATCGGTTTTTTCTTCTTTGCTGAATTTGCCCGCCTTTAACCTTCCCAATTCCTGGATGCCAATCAATATCAGAATGGCATTAAGATCTGGCAGGTCTTTGGATCCCAGTCGATCTTTTACAAAATGGCGAATGCGTAACCATTCGAAATCAAAAGCCCACTCTTCCATAGCGTTGCAAAATTAGGCCAGGCTGAGACGATTTTGTTTATTTTGGGTAAAATCTTTGGATTTTAACCTGATTTTCACATTTTAAGCAACGTAGGGTGTGAGGGTTTTACCTTGCAAATAGCATTTCTGATGAAAGGATTGCTGTAATCAGTCAAATAGACATAAGTTTTATTTCATTTTTACGAACTGAGATAGGGTGGACAATTATCTAAGGTTGAAAGGCAAATTGTAACGAACGTTTGTTAGTTTTTTAATACTTGATTTCTGCATTTTGTTTTGTCTCATTTAGCTGTTCCGTTCACATACTGATAGGAATCCATTTGTTTCAAATCCATGGAATGGGTATAATGCTGCTAGTAAACATGAATTTCTGTGTTGAACTCTTTTAGAGTTCGCTTTGGCATTGGTTTAACACAGCATGCTGTTAAGAGAATTAAGACCCGATGTTTTTTTCAGGATTAGAAAGATTCATAAAGTTCAATATGGTTATGGGGATAAAAATTGAATCCCTTAAGGGTTCGATTCGGTTATGGTTTGGTACTGCATGTTTTCGCATGCAGTTAGCAGANNCCCTACGGATTTTCCTGACGTAATGATAGAAATTTTAAAGGTAATGATGTAATATTTGTTTCAGTTGAATATTTTATACTATCCAGGCATATCCAACCCTATTAGAATGATTTTAGCTTATTTCAAAACTCACATAACTTTGTAAAGTCAATTTCCATAGTAAAGTCCTCCTATGTTTATTTGCAACCGTAGGGATTCATTATAATCCAATCAATCCGAAGGATTGAATTTTATTAAAACCGCAAGAAATGCGGTGTCAAAAGATATAAATTCTCCGGCAAGCCTGAAGGGCTTGAATAAAAGTTTACCAATGAACTACTCCAACTGGACCTATGGGAGACGACGCCTTTCTTCCTATGATCCAGGTCAATGATAACTCACAATCCGGCAATTATTAAACATAAGTTAGATTTCACTCTACAGTAAAACGCACTATTTTGAATGACCAATTGCATTTCATGTGTTAGTAGTTGAGAGACGAGAATTTTTCCAGCTTGTCGAAGCCAGTTGATGGAAGCGCCTTCGAGTTAAAACCTAATTCATTTGGCTTGTAAATGTGTTGGGCGAAGACTAAAAAAAAGAGGGCCAAGCCAATGTATGGCATGACCCCCCTTCTCAACTAATCCCCGTTTGTTTATTTTGGGCGAAACGATTTCGGAAGCGGTTATCCGATTTCGATGGACTTTCCGCTGACGTTTTGTTCAACGCGCTTTGGGATGAAAATGTTCAAAATACCATTGTCGTATTTTGCTGAAATGGAATCAGCAGCGACGTTTTGTGGAAGCTCAAAAGATCTTTTAAAAGATTGGTAGCTGAATTCCCTTCTCCGGTAATTTTCTTGTTCGACATTCTTTTCATCCTTTTTTTCAACGGAAATGGTTAGAAAGTTGTTTTCTACCTGAAGTTTGAAATCAGATTTCTCCAATCCAGGAGCTGCCAATTCCATCTTAAATTCTTTCTCCGTTTCAAGAATGTTGATGGCAGGAGTTTGATTTTTGAACAACGAACCTCCGGACCAGTCTCCAAGGTTTCTGCTGAATAAATCGTCCACCATTTGGACAAAAGGCACTAAAGCATTCATTCCGTTTCTCATATTTAAATATTTTATGTTGATGAATAATTAATTGACTGAAATTTGGCTTACTGCATTGGGCTTTCTTTGAAGGCTTATGCGTAAAACACCGTTTGTATATTCTGCTTTCAGACTATCCAGGTCCAAAGCGTGTGAAAGCTTCAGGGTCCTTTTAAATTTTCTGGAGGCAAATTCGCGTCTCAGGTATTTGGCATCGGTGGATACCATTTTACGTTCTGCCGAGATGGACAGCAAGTCATTCTCCAGTTGGATCTGAATCTGATCTTTGCTTACCCCCGGCATCGACAATTCAATGAGAATCCTATCGTTGTCCTCGCGAACATTCATCAATGGGCTGTGCACCTGATCTTGGGTAGGTTGGGGTTCAGATGAAAATGAAGTTCGTGGCGAACAGGTTTTGGGGGTGCATGTGTAATAATTGGTGTGAATCATTGTTTAAAATTTTATAGATATAGGAGATCAATTGACATTCCAATTAAAAAATCCAGCAAAAATGGCGGAATTCATAAAAAGTATATGCCATATTGACATAAATATCCAAGATAATTATGCCAAAATGACATATTTATCTTATAACTCTCGAAGATTTCCATTAACTTTGTTGGATTAGATCATTGAAATTTACCCTTATGATTCGCCGTTCTATTGCCTTCTGGATTTTAATATTAGGTTCATTTCTTGACTTGAATGCCCAAGCCAATGGATTTGGCGTTAAGCTCGGACCGTCAATGGGATTTCAAAGTTGGGGAGGCAGCAGTCAATCAGATCCTTTGTGGAAATACCACATCGATTTATTTATGGATTCCGAGAGTACCAATGAAAAGAATATTATCTACGGTCAATTGGGGTATCATGTCAAAGGGGCTGCGATACGATTTAGTGCTTTTTTTGATATCAATGGAAATCGATACCCTGGAGGTAGTTTTGGGATGGAGTTTCAAAATATTTCACTGGAAATTGGGTTAAAGCGATTCATTAAGATGGGCAAATGGAAACCTTTTTATGCTTTCGGTTTGCGGGGTGAATACACGGCGGGTACAAATTTTGAAGTTTATCCGGAATTGGAAGAATGGACAAAAAAATGGAATTATGGAATTAGCGTCCGGCTGGGCAGTGAATTCAAACTGAGTAAACTGGTCAGAGGTGGACTTGAGTTAAACATTGCCCCGGACTTGTCCAACCAGGTGTATGTTCCTGCCTCTATACGACGGATTGATCCCTGGACCGGTACCATTTATCCCGGTTACGAGCAAAAAACAAAGAACACCACCATTGAATTATCTTTTTACCTGCGCTTCATGCAGATCATCATTTATGAAGATTGAATGGTACAACCTTACTAATACTCTTGATTTAAAATTTTTTCATCCAGTTGATGAAGCCCAAAATAAACCGGGATGACCAGGTTACTTTTAATCTTAAAACCTTTTTGTTTGGCAGGGAGACATTGGGCATCCTTTAAGATTTCTTTGACTTCTTCAACGACCGACTGGCCGATGTTCTTTCCGGTAAAATCGTTTTTTAAACTAAAATCGGAGATCTTACCGTCAGCTTCAATGCTCAACTGGATATATACCACGCCATAAATAGAGTTCCATTCGGGTTTCCTCTCCAGAATTTGTTGGCTTAAAATGCGCTGGGCACAGAACCTTTTCTTAAATCGGGGAATGTCAACAGAATCCTGGCAATAAGGCAGATATGCGGATTCATCCGGCAAATTGCTCAGTCCCATTTTTTTGTCCTGAGTCATGTAACTGGTCGGAACCTCCTCTTCGTGAGACTGAATGTCCTTTTTTTCTTTTGATGGACAGGCCATAAAACTCATGCAGAGGCCATAGCTTGCAATTATTTTCAAAAGGAAAGGAAGAATTCGCACGGGTGACTGAGGTTTCATTTCTGTTTGTTTTAAATAAAAAACCCGGTAGGGTTACTTACCGGGTTTAACTATTTGAAGTATTCAATTTTTTATTTTTTCCAAGGCAACTCCAGCACTTTACGAGCAGCCAGGGTTCCGCAGAAATTACCGCTGTCATAATCCATGCGGTAGTGCACCGCAAGAGGTAAGCGGCTAAATGCATTTTCATTCGCAGCATCTCTTAAGGTATTAAATGATCTTGGTTTTCCCAGGAAGTCCGTGCGATTCTCGTGACAATGGTCGGTAAATGGGTAGGATCCACCTACAAACGCTTCCAATACTCCAACGCCAGCAAAACCAAAAGTTGAGTGTCCGGAGGGATATGCTGGGAAGGGTGGGGTAAATCCCAACCATGGAATTTGGAAATTAGGATCTATAACCCTTCTGATATAGGTAATGGGGCGTTCAACATTGTATTTATATTTATTATACCAGGCAATGACTCCTGCTTCATTAAGGGCCATTCCGAGTTGTGCATAAAGTACACAAGTGGCTTCAAGGTTGAAATTTTCTTTCTCGACAATTTGATCAGCAATGGCAATGAAACGCGTAGGAGGGCTAAACGTCCAACCCACTCTGTCATCACTCCAGAATTCTGCAATGTGTTCCATCTCACCTTTAGGATCTTTGCGCGCAATATTAGCCAGAACATACATTTCATAAGCTTGTGCCCAAATCACGGAGTTGGAATCAGAATCACAGTCATAAGGAGAAACTAAAGCGTCAAGATCGGTTTGTGTAAGAGCGAATCTGCGAACACCGCCCCACTGAGAATACAATCCGCGATCTGCAACATGATCGGTTGGAACCCACTCACAACCATTGGCATTGACGGGAACCGGGAATGGATTCAGGTGGGCATTGTGGCCTACGTTATCGGAAGTAGCAAATCTCCAGATGGCTGCAGCAACATCACGTCCATGGGCTTCTGAATTGACCAAGATCGGTTCAACGGCATCATCTGAATAGCTGGCACGAAGTTCAGCTTCTTTTGTTTCGATGGCGCGAAGGAATTGACGTTGATCCAGGGTATTTCCCGCTTTGTCTTTGAAAGTAACGTTTTCAAAAAATTTCTTCATTAAATACCCATAACTGGCGTTGATGACTTCAGGCCAATAAAGGTTTTTCTGAACCGCGGGCATGTCACTAACCCCAAAACGATGCTGTAAGGTCTGGTATTGCGGCATACCGCCCAAGCAGGCTTCGTAGGCACTCCAGCCCAAATAGGCCAAAGCTCTTGGTGCGGGTCCTGGTCTGAAGAAAGCAGCATATCGCTCAGTTTCCATAAACAGATTGTTCCACTCATGGTAAACTTCATTTTCCTGAGATTTCATCAAGGTATTACCCTCTTCAACAGGTTCTGATTTATTACAAGCGGCTAAAAGCAAAACGGTAAAAATTCCAAATGCTTTTAACCAGGGGGAAATTAGTTTCATAGATTGTCCAGATTAGTAGTTAGGATTATTTGAATTTTAACGATTGCAAAAATACAGTTCCGTCTTTTCATCAAGAATTAAAATTCAATTAGTGCTCAAAATTAAGACAACACATTCAAAATAAATATTTTATAAGCGGTTTATTCTCAAATTCCAACAAATTTAAAAATGCTATATTTCAAATTTCATTTGTAAAGGTTAATTATTAAAATTGCATTAGAAAATTAGGTATTTGGGATGTCTTCTTTCGAGAACCGATAGAGGTTGCTGGCTTCGATTTCCTTGTACTTCTGCACCTGTTCGAGGGCGTCGGGGACTACATCGCTGCAGATCACAATCAACGAGCCTTCCTTTGCATTTTCTATGGAATGGGCTATCGCATCACGTTCTTTTTTGATGATGCTCAAGGGAATATCGGGTTTTACCTGCCGGATGCCGGCGGTCAACATGTCGATGATTTCGGTGTCTGAGCGTCCGCGTAGGTTCTTGTCTTGTCGGATGATGATTTCGTCAAACATCTCGGCGGCCACCCTTCCGATCCCTTCGTTGTCTTCGGGTCTCCGATCACCGATTCCGGCAATGATCCCCACCTTGGGATGCGCATCGATTTTGTCGATAAAGTTCTTCAGTGCGTTTAAACCGGCAGGGTTGTGGGCATAATCCAGCATTACGGTAAAATGTCTGAACTCAAACAGGTTGAGCCTACCCGGAGTTTGAGCAGGGGAAGGGATAAAAGTTTCCAGTGCCGTGCGAATGTCATCGAGTTCAAATCCATAAAAATATCCGGTAAGTACCGCCGGCAAAATGTTCTGAATCATGAAGCTGGCCCGGCCTCCATAAGTCAGGGGAACGTTGACCGCTTTGACAATGCGCAGTTTCCATTCTCCTTTGCAGATGGTGATAAAGCCGTTTTCATACAACGCGCAAATGCCATTGTTTTTCATGTGTTTCTTAATCCTCGGATTGGTCTCATCCATGGAAAACAAAGCCACCTTCCCCTTATGAAGATCGCGCATAGCGTATACCAGGTCATCATCTGCATTCAAAATGGCGTATCCATCCGGTAGAACAGATTCCACCACCACCGACTTGACTTTAGCCAGTTGTTCAAGGGTATGAATGCCTTTCAATCCCAAATGGTCGGGGGCAACATTGGTTACAATGGCCACATTGCAATTCTTAAATCCAAGTCCTGCCCTCAGAATTCCTCCCCTGGCAGTTTCAAATACGGCAAAATTGACCGTAGGGTCTTTTAAAACAAATTCAGCACTTCCAGGTCCGCTGCAATCGCCTTTCATCATCAAATGATTCTGAATATAGATCCCGTCTGTAGTGGTAAATCCCACCGTGAATCCCATCATTTTGACCATATGAGCAATCAGGCGGGTGGTGGTGGTTTTACCATTGGTTCCGGTCACGGCAACGATGGGAATTCGGCTGTCTTTTCCAGGTGGGTATAACATGTCGATGACAGGAGCAGCAACATTTCGGGGCAATCCTTCGGCGGGGGCAAGGTGCATCCTGAATCCGGGACCAGCATTGACTTCAATAACCGCACCTCCAGTTTCGCTCACCGGTTTGCTGATGTCACTGGTTAAAAAGTCAATTCCGCAAATGTCCAGGCCAACAATCCTGGAAATTCTTTCTGCCATGAAAATGATGCTGGGATGTACGATATCGGTGACATCTACACTGGTTCCACCGGTGGAAAGGTTGGCCGTATCTTTCATAACCATAACCTCACCTTTTTGGAGGACCGTGTCCAAAGTATAGTTTTTCAGATCCAGCAATTTTCTGCTGATGTCGTCTATCGTGATATAGGTGAGCACTTTTTCATGACCATATCCTCTTCTGGGATCAGCATTCGTTTGATCAATCAGCGACTGAATAGTGGACAACCCGTCACCGATGATTTGCGCGGGTAATCGCTTGGCAGCAGCCACCAGTTTATGGTTGATCACCAGCAATCGGAAATCTTCACCCGTGATGAATTGTTCTACGATGACAGAATTGGATATGTTCTTTGCCAATTGGAAAGCAGCCAAAGCCTGGTCCCAGGACCTAATATTGGTGGTGACTCCACGACCGTGGTTGCCATTGATGGGTTTAATGGCCAGGGGATAGCGCAGGTCATCTACGGCTTCTTTCAATCCAGTTTCCGTCCGAATGATTTCTCCTCTGGGTACTGGAATTTCAGCCTGGTTCAGCAAAAACTTAGTATCTTCTTTGTCTCCTGCGATATCCACACCAATGGAAGAAGTTTTACTGGTTACCGTTGCTTGGATTCTGGTCTGGTTGAACCCATATCCCAGTTGACACAAGCTGTATTTATTTAAGCGGATCCAGGGAATGCCTCTGGCGACGGCTTCGTCGATGATACTTGCCGTACTGGGGCCTAATCTTTCGGATTCACGCAGTTCTCTCATTTCCTGAATGTCGGATGCCAGATCATAATCTTTGCCTTCGATCAGGGCTTCAGCAATCCGAACAGAAGCTTTTGCCGCATAAATACCGACCTTTTCTTCCAGGTAATCAAACACCACATGGTAGACACCTTCTTCGCCATAACTCCGGGTTCTGCCAAAGCCTACCTCCATTCCGGCCAGGCTTTGAATCTCCAGGGCAATGTGCTCGACGACATGGCCCATCCAGGTTCCTTCAGATACGCGCTGAAAAAAACCGCCTGGAGCACCTACCGAACAACGATGCTCATACATACCGGGTAAAAGTGCTCGCATTCGCTCCAGAAACCCTTCAATGGTATGCGTTGGACGTTGTTCCAGTTCTTCAAGATCCAGAACCATCACAATGAGCTTATGTCTTCTGATGGACCAATAATTGGGTCCCCTCATGACGTTGATTTCGCGTATTCGCATGGTATTTAGTTTGAGGCTTTAAGGTAATAATTTTAGCCAATTTTAAGCATTCCTTCTACATTTGTGGCCGCTTTGAATCGCTTTGCATGGAGTATAAAGGAACATTAATTCCGGTTGGGGGCAATGAAGATAAAGGAACCGGACTGACGGAAATGCATACCATGGACTTCATTGAAGCCGGTATTCTGTCACGGATCGTACGGGAAAGTGGGGGTAAAGAAGCCAATATTGTGGTCATTACCAGTGCTTCGTCCATTCCTAAGGAAGTCGGCGAAAATTACCTGAACGCTTTTCAAGCCCTGGGATGCGACCGGGTGCGTATTCTGGACATTCGTAAGCGGAGCGAAAGTCAAACCAAACAAAATCTCCGGTGGATAGAAGAGGCAGATTGTTTGATGTTTTCGGGAGGAGACCAGTCAAAAATAACGAAGTACATTGGAGATACCCCATTGCACCAATTGATCCATAGGAAACTGGTGGAATCTCCTTTTGTATTGGCCGGGACCAGTGCTGGGGCCATGGTCATGTCCCTTCAGATGATTGCTGGGGGCAGCGCAGTAGATTGCATGCAGAAGGGCAATGTTAAAATGGCCAGGGGATTAGGGGTTTTGCAACACGTCATCATCGATACGCATTTTATACAACGCGGACGATTTGGACGATTGGCTGAAGCAGTGGCCAGGTTTCCCAATACGCTGGGAATAGGCCTGGCAGAAGACACCGGATTGATCATCCGCAGAAACAATTACTGCGAAGTGATCGGATCAGGAATGGTCATCCTGTTTGATGCCCGTCATTTAAGTCACAACCGTTATGTTGACCTGCAACCGGGTACGCCTATGTCATTGTCCAATTTGACCACCCATATCCTGGCCGATGGTGACCGTTTCAACATCCGTGAAAGGAGTTTAAAAATCCTGCCGTTTGATAAATTACCTGCCTAATCCATGGTGATTGGACACCGTTTTGGAATTCCAACGGTCAAAAATCCAGACCCACCCACAGGACCAATGCAAATTTGTAATTTTCTGCAATATGTATGGATTTCACCTTGAATCAATTAGAAGCAATTCAGAAAATTAAGCTTTTACGCTCTCAATTTTAAGCCTATTTTAATAAGTTGAAACCCTCAGAGGTCACCTGAATTTAGTTAACTTTGCTGGTCAGCCTAAAGCAGTTGAATCAACTAAACCTTGAATATGAGACAGTTCTATTTATTAGGGCTGATGTTAATCAGTGTCCTATTTGTGCAGTGTTCGCGTGAAGAAGTTACGGGCGATAAATCCCTGGACTCACAACTCACCAAGTTATTAAAAGCAACATCACCCAATGGAGATGTACGCGATTACCTCTTGGTGGATGGTCGTAATCTTTCCGAAATTCCTAATACAGACCCTAAAAACCCATTGAATCCTACCAAGGTTCAGTTGGGAAGAATGTTGTTCCATGAACCAGCAATTGGCATATTGCCCAATAAACCGGAAGGCATGATGACTTTTACCTGTGCCTCCTGCCACATTGCTGAAAAATCATTTACCGCTGGGCGTTTTCAGGGAATTGCCGATGGTGCCATCGGATTTGGTCATGCTGGAGAAGGCCGTAGCAAAAATCCAAATTATAACGGGGACGATGTAGATGCGCAAGGAGCCCGACCATTGCCCACGATTAACCTGGCTTATGTTCGGAATGCCCTATGGGCTGGATCTTTCGGTTCCTTCAGTTTGAATGAAGGTACTCAGGCAGTTTGGAATCAGGATACTTTGACGGCAGTCAATCATTTGGGACTCGAAGGATTGGAAGCCAACAACATACGTGCGTTGCAGGTGCACCGAATGACCATGAATGAGCACATGGCAACTGACCTGGGATATAAAAAATTATTCGACCAGGCTTTTCCAGAAATTCCCCAGGAAGAAAGATATAGCTTGAAAACGACCTCATTTGCTATTGCGGCCTATTTCCGCAGCATCACCACCAATGAGGCTCCATTTCAAAAATGGTTGGCAGGTGATTATTCTGCCATGACGGAGACGCAGAAAAAAGGGGCAATGCTTTTCTTCGGCAAAGCCGGTTGTGTCAGATGCCATAACAGTCCGTCATTAAACAGCTTTAACTTTTTCGCATTGGGAGTGTATGATTTATACCAAAATCCTTATGGAGAGGCATTCCGTACCGGACCCAATGATAAACGTGTAAAAGGTAGGGCAGGCTTTACTGAAAAGCCTGAAGATTTATACAAATTCAAGGTACCTCAGTTGTACAATATGAAAGACATAGGATTTTATTTCCACGGAGCCAGCAAGAAGACACTTCGCGAAGTGGTGGAGTATTTCAATGCCGGTGTACCCGAAAACCCACTGGTTCCTAAATCTCAAATCAGCGGATTTTTTACACCCCTGAACATGACGAATCAGGAAATGGATGAATTGACCGAGTTCCTCGAAAATGGATTGTATGATCCAAACCTGAAGCGTTACCTTCCGGATCACAATTTATCCCTCATGTGTTTTCCAGACAACGATCCACTTTCCAGAAAGGATATGGGTTGCAATTAAACAATCAACGCACAAAAAAATAGTAAGGGGAATTTTTATTCCCCTTTTTTATTGATGCTAATCGTACAATACTAACGAACGTTAGTTCGTATTATGAAAGTTTTGGATTTGTTCGTTTTGTTTTGTGTGCCCAAAGATGCTTTGAAATGCAATTCCAGTGACGAGAGCCACAACCGGAATGGCCAGGTAAAACATCCTGCCGAGGTCACCCGACAACAAGGCTTGTACCAAAACTATGGGTAGATATATCCAATACACTTGGGTTCCCTTAAGCGAAACCAGGGAGAAAAAAGTTTTCTTGTGTTTCAGCAATGCATAAACCATCAGCAAGGACCACAATCCAGTTACCGAAAGCAATTCATAGAGTCCGTGAAAACTGAACAATCGGTGTAACGATTCCGGTATGGTCTGAAGGGAAGAAAAGTCTTCGGCCAGGGAGCTGGCCCATGAGTAACCATTGAGGAAGTCCCACAGCGCGCGGAATCCAAAAACCAGAAGACCGGAAACCAGTAGGTAAGGAATTCTCCGGTAAACTAACTGGCGTTCGTCGAGCAATATAAACGGCAACATGAACAGGTAGGATTCTTTCGCCCAGGGACCCAGAAATATAGAAAATCTCAACCATGCCTCATTTCCTGACAGACGGCCGTAAAGGCCCGTCGAAAGGGCAATAAGATAAAGGCTGTCGACCAGGGGTAAAGCTGTAATTTCCAAAGTCCACCGGTTACTGTAAAATGACAATAACAAGACCGTCAGGGCCATCGGATTCAAAGGATACAAGCGGCCAATCTTATAAATTATCCAGGCAACGCAGGACATGAGACCGGCATTGACCAATAAAAAACAAACACTTAAAGAAAAATCCCCATTAAAAGTCCAGGGATGCAAGCGATCCAGAATGGGATGGAATATACCGTTCAGGCTACCCGCCAACAGAGGTATGATCAGCCGATATCTCCGCACGGCACTTTGATTCCATTCTCCCTGAGCCAGTCCCAGATAAGTTTGAATATCAGGACTGAGTTCCTGTGGAAAATATAACAACAAGGTGAACCCCAAAGGNNGATTGCTTACCGGGACCATGGTTTGGGTTTTTAACAAAGGTATTAAAGCTTATCTTTGTCTTTCTTTAAATGATCTATGGGACTTTTTTACAATGTATATACTGCAGAACGGGCAGATGAAAATGCCGTATCTGATCAACCTGTGTTCATGCGGCAGCTTTTTGCCTATGTCACGGCTTCATCAGAAATTTCGGGTGATGTTTTGGAGATTGGTTGCGGGGAAGGTTATGGTATTAAATGGTTAGCTCCAAAAGCCAAACGATATGTTGCTCTGGACAAGCACATTCCTGTCAATTTGCAAAATTTTGAGCAGGTTGAATTTATGCAAGCAGAAGTACCATGGCTCAAAGAAATGAAATCAGACCAATTCGACGTGGTGGTATGTTTTCAATTGATCGAGCACATTTTCGAAGACAAAATTCTATTGTCCGAAATCCACCGCGTGTTGAAACCCGGAGGTAAGTTGTTGTTGACCACCCCCAACCGCAGCATGACTCTGAGCCGCAATCCTTATCACATACGCGAATACGATACACAAGAGTTTCGAACACTCATTGGTGAAATCTTCCCAACTGAAAACGTTTTCTTTGGAGGTGTTTTTGGTGATTCGATGGTGATGGAGTACCACGAAAAAAATCGCAGGTCGGTCGAACGATTCAGAAAGTTTGACATCTTCGGATTGGAGAAGCGTTTACCTGCGGCATGGTTCAAATGGCCATACGATATTTTGAACCGGCTGAACAGGAAGCGTTTGAAAAACCATCATGAAGGGTTGGTCAGTACCATCACCACAGATCACTTTTACCTGAAGGAAATGGATGGTCATCAACTCGATTTTTATTGCCGTGCAGTGAAAGGCTAATGTTTCGGTTTACTCATTTGCGGTTTGGCATTTTTTTTTCGTTTTGCAATTGAATTAATGGTAACTCATTCCGTAGTAAATAATTTTTTCCTCCCGCTTGCGGCCTATTATTAAAACATACTTCTCATCTTGCATGGGGGAATCGGGCTTCCTAAAAGCAATTGATAAATTTAGAGGATCTGCACTCCAATGTATTAATCCCATTAGCACACAGGCATCCGGGTAAACCCTGACCC